>JAEEGK010013512.1_pt1 | contig 18389 bp, 10 predicted proteins | sample 8958771 | NCBI WGS metagenome assembly JAEEGK01 (sample SAMN16246547, study PRJNA631951) | gut metagenome | biome: gut microbiome; feature: rumen; material: SC-attached | host: Bos | place: Iran: Karaj | collected 2018-10
CCCTCGAGGTACTGGAGAATTTGCAAGAGATAGAAGACGAGGGAGATGTCTATGAAAGCATCGAGGACATTTGGCCCGACTATCCCACTAAGGAAGACTTTCTCTTCAACGAGGATGAGTATTAAACGGTAGTTTTTAATCTAAGTAATTTAAAATCAGCGAGATAAGCAAATTTTATTTGTTTGTCTCGCTTGTTTTTTACCACCTAAAACTACACTATTTATTTGTCTAAATTACATCTTTCTTTCTTTAAAGTTTGAATGAGACGGTAGCCATGACATTGCGTCCTAAATATTTATAAGGGAAATATGAGGTTCCACCAATCTCGTATGAGGTGTTGAATACGTTATCGCAGTCGAGCGAGAAGTCGATGTGGTTGTTGTAGTTGTATTTTAGTCGCAGGTCTAGCAATGTATAACCACTGAGATAAAAGTCTTCACTGCCCCTTATTCGTGAATTAGCCTTGTTAAGGGTGCGAGAAGTGAAACGCAGGTTGCCAGATAACCAAATGGAATGCTTGAGCTTGTTCAGCAGACGCTTTTCACCAGAGAGGTTTAGAATCCATGAAGGTATACTATAGACGTTGTGGTTGTCATAATAATATTGCTCAGCTTCAAAAGCTCGATGCAATGTGGTATTGAGTCGTGAACGGAATGAGGGCGTATTATAACCCAATTCAACCTCAATGCCTGCAATTTTAAGACTACCTGCATTTACATATTTTGGTGCATTCAAATCAGTACTTTGGTTGTTACAAATTAAATCTGTCAGGCTGTTATAAAATATATTGACATCATAGCTAAAACGGTTGGAGATAGTTCCTAAGAAGTCAAGTTGAATGGCATCTATGTATTCTGGCATCAAGTCCTGACTTCCTCTATAGGGGTTAGAGGTGTTCTGACGATAGAAGTATGGTGCATCAACAAAGGCTCGAGAATAGGATAATTTTGTGCTAAGTGCCTTTGATGGAATATAAATAAGTGCAACTCGTGGAGAAAATGCCGTAACGTTAACATCATTTTTGCGGTGTTTGTTGTCGAAACGTAAACCAGCATTCAAAATAAAGTTATCTTGAAAATAGTGCTTGCATTGAACGAATGCAGAGAAGCTTGTCTCATGTCCATTATTAATTATATTCTTAGACTCCTTAACTACGGTAGTAAAACGCTCGTAGTCTTCACCTATTAGAGACTCATTGTCATAAAGAGTGAAGTTTTCAAAATGAATGCCAGCTAACAAATTTCCATTCATAATACCAAGTGTGTATGGGGCATCTATCTTAGCCATACCACCAATGGTGTACTCTTCCCAGTTGATGTCCTGATAAAGGTTTTTGAAAGTCTTGTAAATAAGATCACCTTTATCGTCGCGCTTAGGAGTGTAATCATCATCAATGATTACATTGACTATTGAATCGGAAACAACTGCATAGTCGTAAAATCTGTACCTGTCGCCATATACAGATAAATTAAAATTGAAACGTCCAAAACTTTTGGAATAGCCCAAATCGAGGTGTGTCTCATCAATAGAATAACCAATAGTGTTGCCTTGAAAGTGGCGATAATTATCGTAGTCATACACCTCACCGAACCAGGAATACTGAGGAACTTGCTTACCATATTTATGTGAGACCATAAAGGAAAAGTCCTTGACATTGAAGTTCAGACCGATGTCATAAGAAGGCTTACCTTGATAACGTCCGACGTAAATGTAGCCGTCGCGAGGTGTTTGGGAATAACCTGTTCCCTTTGGAATAATAACTCTCTCGCCATTTGATGCATATATAGATGCCCATGCTAAAATGTCAGTTCCCATGAATGAAGTGCCAGCAGTAAAATCTGCTCGATGAGTGCCAAATGAACCATAACCATATTTTAACTTAACACCATCAATTTCATGTCCTTTCTTGGTGATAATATTGACTACTGCTGTCAATGCCACATTTCCATAAAGAGAAGAAGCAGGTCCGCGCAGCACCTCGATATGGTCTATTTTTTCAGTGCTGATGGCATAGTCGAGTTTACCATTATTAGTTGAACGAGCATTCAGACGATGACCATTTTCCATCACGAGAATTTTCTCCTGGCCAGAGGTGTAAACACCATGCATGGAAAAGTTGGATAAAGCATATGTACAGACCTCACTCATGCCAGGGACATAAGCCGCGAGTATATGTCCGATACTTTTGTTATTGCTCAGGCGATCAATCATCTCACGGGTAATGACTGTAACTGGCACAGGTGCCTCGTTTATACTCTCAGCTTGACTGGAAGCCGTGGTGATGGTGGCGCTGCGACCAGACTTTAGGAGATTAACCATATCCTCAAATCGTATAGGATCCATGGTAGACATATAATAAGGATTAATATCGAGTAACATTGAGGCATAACGCTCGGATTCCTCGAAATTGTCCAGTGCGAGATGGCAGAGTGAGAGAAGACGCAGAGCATTCTGCTTGGCATTACCTTGAAAAGATTTATAATTCTGCTGTAAGATGTTGATGGCTTGCTCAATTTGTCCTAATTGATAAGCACTTTCTGCTTCAGCGTAAACTTGTCGCATCTCGTTGTTAGACTGAGACCATACTGTGGAAGTTGATAGCAACATAGTTGCGATAAGGATGATATGCAAGTTTTTTCTCATAATTCTTTTATATAAAACTTTGAGTACTCAGGTTCAAGCATAGTGAAATGATCAGTAGGTATAGGTATTATCTTCATTTGCGGTTGTGACTCTTGCCAACGTTGCAAATAGATTACTACCTGGCGATTGAAAATATCAATGTCGAGTATCAGCTTATTGACAGCTAAGAATGGCTGCATGGCTCTAAAGAAAATGACTTCACCATTAAATGAAGGCATTGGTTGGCCATCAAGAAGTGCCACTACACGTTTTTGCTGTTTTTCCCAGTCGAAAAGCTTTTGTTTGCGCTCTGGAGGCATTTGTTCAATGGTACTCTGTGATGGCATCATTTGACGCACCTCTTCGTCGGTGCGGAGAGGTGTATTCAAAACAATCACTTTTGGTGATTGCCCCGTCTCCATCTGCCATTGAGCAGCACAACGATACGCCAACTCACCACCATAACAATGGCCAGTAAATGCATAAGGAGCGACGCCGATAGGAAGCATATCATGCAGCATTCGTACGTATTTGGTTACGACTTCGGTTTTTGACATGTCGTAAAATTCTTCATCAAAATAATCATCAATGGAAGCAAACATAAATACCGAAAACCGATCTCTTAAAGCTTCGAAATAATTGTGTACCTGATGGGGGGAGAATCCCTGAATAGCAATTACAATGGGTTTGTCTGGACGGTATTTGTTCAGCCAACGTCCAAATGTTAATTCTTGATTAGCAATGTTACGTATGGTTTTATTATTTAAAATGTCGTTAACCATCAGCTTTAAACCTTTTTTCTCAGCCATAGACGATAATTTAATGGCGTCAAGTGATGATAGTCCAAATAGTGTCAGGTCGTCAGTTACACCAATATTGTCAATTCCCAAAAGTGTCTTTGTCAAGTTGAGAAGAATATGTTCTTTCTTGTTAGAAGGTTCTACGCGAGTCTTTGTACCAACATGTAGGCTGCTAACCAGTTCCTTAAGTCGGCTACAGTCAATTTTTCCGTTGGGGGTCTTTGGCATCTGATCTATTCTAATAAACTGGCTAGGCACCATATAACTAGGCAACTCTGCTATCAGCTTTTTTTGAATATCAGGTAACTCTTTATTACCTTCAGACGTATAAAATGCAACAAGAAACTCAATATTTCCCTGCTTATGTACAACAACAGCTGTGGAAATAACTCCAGTACAATGACTAATCTTATTTTCTATCTCTTCAGGCTCAATTCGATAACCGTGTAGCTTGACCTGATTATCGATGCGGCCAATGTATTCCAGCAAACCTTCCTCATTCCAACGGACCAGATCGCCCGTGCGATACATTTTCATGCCCTTTAGGAAAGAACAGTCAACAAAACGCTCCTTTGTCAGTTCTTCTTGTTTCCAATATCCACGGGACATCTGACGGCCAATGAGACAAAGTTCACCGACAGTTCCTTGAGGAACTATACGTCCTTCATTATCAATAACAACAGATATACTGTTGGGAACAGGCCTTCCGATAGGTATATTATCATGCTTCTCATCCTCTTCCAATGTATAATATGAAGAACATACTGTAAATTCAGTTGGTCCATAGCCGTTGATGATTTTGGTAATACCAGTAGGCACCTTTGACATAGTTGAACCACCCAACAACAGATACCTTAAGTGAAGTTGGTAATTGTTTAGCATCTCTATACCAAGTTGGGTACTCAGAGTGAGACCAGTAATATTGTGCCTTTTGAAGTAATCATTCATCTCCTTCATGTTGTGGCGTAGCTCAGAAGATAGAATGTGGAGTTGCGATCCCTGAACCAATGGTGGCATCAGGTCATCAAGTGAAGCGTCAAAACTGAAGCTGGAATGCAGTGCACAATGATCTTCATGAGTTATTTTAAGTTGGCTTTCATGCCATCCTAAGTAGGCACGAAGACTTTGATGCTCAATCATAACACCTTTGGGCATTCCAGTCGTTCCTGACGTATAAATCATATAGGCAAGTCCTGATGGTTGCGCATAATTGACGGGATGGTCCGATAGCTCATTGAAGTCAAATTCATCTATGAGTAACTGTTTTTCTCTTGGGAAAAACTGCTCTGTCTGACAATCCTTTAATATAGTACCAGTTGTGATTAATATGTGTGCATCAGAATCTTTCAGCATAAAAGAAAGACGTTCCTTGGGATAATCACTGTCAAGTGGAATATATGCGCCGCCTGCTTTAAATACCGCGAACACAGCGATAAGGAACTCCTTGCGCCTTGGGAGCATGATGGCTACAAAGGTATCGGTGCCGACTCCTGCCTTTTTGAGTGCTGTGGCCAAGACATCTGATCTCCTGTCCAGTTCAACATAGGTAATTTCCGATACTTCGTCAACAACAGCTATGTTGTAAGGGCTCAGTATCGCTTGACGATGGAAAAGATCCACAATTGTCTCGGAACAATCGTAGTCTAAATGCTCTCCTGTTCCTAATGCTATGATGGCCTGCTGCTGATCATCAGTCAGGATTGGTAGTTCGCGGAGTTGTCTGTCTTTGGATTCAGAATGTAGGAAGCCCTCAAGTATAGTATTATAGCTATACATCAGTCGTCGGATGAATGACTGTGTGTATTGGTTGCTATGGTATTCGGTATGTAAGATCAATTTTGCATCGTTGCGAACGAGTTCAAAAGCTAGATTCTCTCCAGTTGCATTTTCCATTAGGGGCTGATATGTGAACAACTCACTATTACTTGGCTTTATATCTCCTTGATAAGCAAACAGTATGTGGCTGTTTATAGCATTGTTCATAGCCTTGACTTCCGCAAAGGAGAACAAGCTATTGCTCATACAGCCAATCAACTGTTGCTTTGTTGCCTGAAGTAATTCCAAGACTGTGGTTTTCTCATCCCATTTTGTGTATACTGGTAGGGTCTTGACAAGCATTGTCATAGACCGTTGGGTTTTCAAATCCTGTCGCCCAGAGAATATCGTGGCAAAAAGTGACTCCTGTGCATGCGTGTTGACACCTAATAGATAACCGAATACGGTTGTCGTCAGCACGTTTGGTGTTATATTAAGACGAATGCATGTTTCCTCCAACTGATTATAGTCAACCGTCAGTTCAAGATGCTCTTGTCCATAGGTAATCTGTGGTTCCTGTTTCTCAGGTATAGGAATAGAAGAAACCTTTATGGTTTCAAACTGCTCCTTGTACCATTTTTGGGCAGAAGTGTATGCTTCAGTCTTACGTAGTGACTCCTCTTCTAAAGCAACTTCAAAACCTGTAAATTCTTCTTTCTTGACAGGTAGTTGCTCATAAGCATCCTTTAAGTCTTGAAAGAAGATATTGGAAGATATGCCATCAAATATTATATGGTGGAAATCAAGAAACAAATACAGTGCTTCCGGGGTCTTCAGGATACGGATACGAAAGAGACTTTCTTTAAGCAAATCGAAAGGACGAATCAGTTTCTGTTTTAGCTTTTCAAATTCCTGTTGAGTCAATTTTTCCACGCTTTGATGGTAGGGCTCAGCGTCGTTCCGCAACTGTCTTGGATTCCCCAGACTGTCAATAAATAATCGAGTCTTAATATATGAATGAGCCTCAACGACTGCTTCGCATGCCTTGGAAAACTGGTCGACATCAATGTTAGTATTCAATTGGAAAAGCATTCCGTTGTTATAAGCCACTTCGCCCTGACGTAACATACACTCCACGTAAATACCTAATTGAGTTTGACTTAGCGGATAGTCTTTCTGTAGTGCAAAACTGATTTGTTTTGTATTTGCAAAGGCCTCAGCTATCATTTTTGGCGTGCGATAGGCATATATTATTCGAGAAGAAAGCGAAAGCTCCGGACATAGCGTCTGGACTTCCATCACACTTATACTATCACCGCCAAGCTCAAAGAAATCGTCGTCAATACCAACATGGTCAATGTTTAGCGCCTTTTCAAAGGCTTCACAAAGTTGGCGCTCAACATTATTTGTAGGTGCAGAATATAGAGGTCGAACAATACTTTCTGTTTTATCGGTAGGAGCAGGCAGAGCTTTACGGTCTGTCTTCCCACTTGGAAGAAGAGGGAAGCTATCCATCTTTACAAAATATGCAGGAACCATATACGCTGGCAGCTTGGAGAGTAAGTGTTCACGGATAGCATCTTCCGATACGTTGCCACTTGCGATATAATAAGCACATAGAAACTGCCTGTCTTTAGTAGTAAATCCTTTAACGATAGCGTTTTCAATACCGTCAATTTGCTTGATGACAGCCTCAACTTCACCAGGCTCTACGCGCTGGCCATTGATTTTTACCATCCAATCCTGACGGTTTACAAAAATGACATTGCCGTCAGGTAGTTGGCTAACCATATCACCTGTGTGTAACCATCCACCACGATAGAGGTCATCACTTAATTCTGGTTCCTTATAATAACCAGATGTAAATGGCCCCCGAACACATAATTCTCCTTCTGCCCCTTGTGCAACAGTTTTTCCCTCTGCATCCAAAATACAGTACTCTATATCAGTATCAGGCTTACCGATAGGCGTATTTTCGTATTTTTTATCAACGAAAAACGAAAAAATTGCACCTCCAGTCTCTGTTTGACCGTAGCGGTTATAAATCTTATATTTTGAAGAGGTAACTCCTGATAGTCTTTCGGCTGCAGCAAAAACAACTTTTAGATGGGACGACTTATTTTTAAAATAAGTGAGGACTGAGGGAGGAATATAAACTATTTCAATTTGGTGCTTTGCCAAATAGGCTTCAAACATACGAACATCTTTAATTATTTCTGTTGGAATGATATTCGCTATACCACCTTTGACAATGATTGAATATAATTGCTTACTGACAACAAAATACATGGGTGCTGTGATACCCATAATAGTAATATTTTCTTCATCAATGATGGATTCATCTGTAGGAGAAATCCTATAGGAAGCGAAGTTGGCCATCACTGCTTTAGGGACGCCTGTACTTCCTGAAGTATAAAATAATACATTAATATCTTTCTCATCTGGAAGTAAATAGTTTTCTGTCGGTTCTGTATTCATCATTGCCTGAATGACATCGTCATTAACCAATAAAGGGGATTCGCAATGATGCATGATATATTTAATGCGATCTTTGGGAAATTTATAGCCCATAGGCACAATGGCATGACCTGCTAACCAAATGCCGATTTCAGCTGCCACATACTCCATGGAACTGGGCAGACAGATTCCTATAAAAGAGTGGGGAGGGTAATTTTTCTGCTGTAAGTAGCTGACCACTCTGCAGGCATTTGTAAATAGCTCTTTATAAGTGGTCTGTCGTTGGCCATTCTGGTCAACGACAGCAACCTTGTCTTCATTCGCCTTAAATGAATCCAAAAGCCTGAGAATGAACTTCGCTGTGTTTTGTTGCGTCATTATTTAATAGGTATAGTAAATGTAAAACTAGCGCCTTGGTTTTCTTCGGATTCAAATGCTATTTTTCCATGATGTTTATTCTCAATGATATCACGCACAATATTCATACCAAGACCTGTTCCTTCGCCTATTGGTTTCGTTGTGAAGAAGTTCTCAAATAGCTTTTGTTTCACTTCATCGTTCATACCAACTCCGTTATCAGTCATTGTGATGATACAGTTATTATCTTGCTTGCCGACACTGATGGTTACCTCTGGATTATAATCTGAAGGAGTTTCCTGCGATTTCTTCCATATTGAATAAAACGCATTGTTCATGATGTTAAGAACAGCACGGCTCAAATCCTGTGGAATCACCATCATCTGAGGAATGCCTTTTTCGTATTGCTCATGGATGCTTGCATTGAACCCTTTGTGATTGGCACGCATGGCATGATATGAGAGCCATACATACTCCTTGACTATTTTGCATACGTCTGTTGGGAGATACTCGTTGTCCTTGCCTCGAGATACGAGAAGGATTCCACGAATGATACTGATGGCACGTTCTCCATGCTCTACGATCTTTGCCATATTCTCTTTCAGGTCTGCCACAATGTCTTCCAAATCCTCACGATCCTCTTCAGGTAGCTTGTCTTCGTTGTCTTCCACAATCTCAGTAAGCTCCTTCAGTAACTTGTCAGACATCTTGCTGAAATTGATTACGAAGTTGAGAGGATTCTGTATCTCATGGGCAATGCCAGCACTGAGCACACCTAATGTAGCAAGCTTTTCCTGCTTCTGTAATTGCTCCCTAAGTTGTTCGGTTTGTTGTTCCATAAGTTTATTGTGTTATAGCGGGCAACGTGATAGTAAACTCGCAGAATTCGTCTTTAGTTGATTTCACACTAATCTCGCCACCATAGTTCTGTATGATCTCATTACTGAGGTACAGACCTACACCAGATGCCTCACCTGTGGGCTTCGTGGTGAAGAATGGGTCGAACACCTTATTTATAATAGTCTCTTCGATACCGATACCATTATCATGTATTACGATAGTAATGGTCTTACCATCAGAGTTGATTTTTGCTGATAGGGTAGGAGTATAGCTGGTACGCTGAGCTTTCTTGACAAGGGCATAGATAGAGTTTACAAAGAAACTCATGAACGACTTGCTTAACTGCTCCGGATTAGCCTTGATAACAATCTCCTGTGCCGGTATCTGGAAATCGAGAACGATATTGTGTTCGGCAATTTCCTTGGCATAGTACTTCTCTACCATCTCCTTATCCTGTTTAAGGATGGCTGTTATTTCTGTATCAACGACACCTCCTGTACGGTCTTTCAGCATCTCTTCCATTGCTTTCAATGTACGAGTGGTGTTCTGACCATGTTCTCCCACTTTCTGCAGATTGCCGCCAAGCATCTCCAGCACATCCAGAGTGTCTTCGTAGTTCTCATCGTCCATGTTGTCCTTATCGTCTTCTATATTCGCCTTGACGTCCTTGACAAGACCTTCAGAGAGTTTTGCGAAGTTGTTTATATAGTTCAGCGGGTTCAGGATACGGTCAATAAGTCCCTGTGTCAGTTTACCCACTGTAGCCATCTTCTCCAGTTTCACCACCTGATTAGTACGCTCCTGTACAAGTTGCTCCAGACGGATCTTGTCATTCTCGAGTTTACGAAGTCTTAACCTTACCATTAAATAGACAAGGGCCGACAGTATGATGAAATATACCAGATACATGTACCAGCGCTTGTAGAAAGGTGGCACGACGTGGAATTTGATGCTGACAATGTCTGATTTACGGTTCATTGCATCCTGTGCCTGGACACTGAAGGTGTGATTACCATCAGGTATGTTATTGAACTTGGCATGGGTATCGGCAGTCCATGCGCTCCACAGGCCATTGTCCAATTTATATCTATATAATGTCGTACCTACGATAGACTGATAGTTTAGCGAGAAAGAAAATGTCAGGTTGTTCTCAGAGTAACTGAGATTCTGGAGTTTTTCCGGCATGGTACCGAAACCTCCCCATAGTATGCTATCGCCGTTCAGTATAACGGAACGAATGAACAGCTGTGGCTTGATGGCTAACAGTGGCTCTTTCGCCTTGGTGTTGATAATCGTCAGACCATTGTCATTACCCAGCCATATCTCATCCTGACGTGTGTAAATGGCACGGATAGGCATCTCGTGGATGGGGAACAGCAGTTGGTCCAGGTCGGTAAGTCTCTTGCCGTTCTTCCATCGGTAGAGTCGCTTACCCTCATTGTTTGTAAGCCATGTAACACCATTGCCGTCAGCTACCGACAGGAGTGGGTAGTGGAAGGGCTTTGTATCCTCTGCGCTTACAACGATTGCTTCTCCACCTGTCAGCACCACTGTCTGCATCGTTTCTGACTTATTACCAGACTTATATGGCTGAAACTTGTCAGTGTTGGCTTTCTTGTAAAATACCTTTCCGTATAGGCTCTGTGCCCAGATGGTGCCCTTGTTGTCTTTCACAATCTTCTGGGCATTATCCATACTGCATACTTTACGGCGTTTTCCATCGGACTGAATCAAATATACACTGTCGGCTTCGCCACTATAAATCTGGGATCCTTCTTCCAACAGAGACATTGCACCGACTATCGTTAACCTTTGAACTTTTCCGTCGGGATAGAGTCGATAGACACCATCTTCAGTTGCAGCCAACAGACCGTTGCTGCTTTTCTTCAGTTCCCAACAGGAATGTGGCACTTGTGTAACCTTTACGAAGTGCCTTCCATCCTGACGATAGAGACCGTCGTCGGTACCAGCATATATCTTACCTCCCATCTCACTGATGGAGAGGACGGTACCTATAAGTCCTTCATGAGTAGTAAAACGTGAGTAGGCCGAAGGTATCTGTAAAGCGAAAACTCCTTTGGCGGTAGCAGCCCAGAGTTGATTGCGCCCGTCGTAGGACATATGAACGATGTCGTTGGAACAGAGTCCATTGGCATCGGTCATAGTATATAGCTCCTCGTTTTTATCGTTGATAATGGCAATTCCTACATTTTTCCTAATGATGGCCTTGAGTCCGTTGTCTAACCGCTCTTCCATTATCACGCCGTCCTTGACAACGTTTTTCTCTCCTCTCTCCAAGGCCTCAACATCTACCACGTCGAGAACGCCTATTTTGAGGGATTTACTGTCGACAGGCTTCCAAACCTTGACATTCTCGCCTTCCACCTGGTAGATGAAACCATTGTTGACAAGGAACCTGATTTTTCCATCGCGTTCGAAAATCTTATTCACTTCACCGGTGAAAAGGTCGGAGTTTCCTACTCTCTTGAGTTCAACTTCTCCGTTAGCTTTGCGCGCCACCTTTCCAAAAAAGTTGTAACCACCCACCCAGAGAGTATTGTCGGAACTTCTGACTACAACTGTTACACGAGTGATGCCTGGTGTGCGGAGGATGTGCCACTCTGCGTGGTCGTAGTACATCAAGCCTTCAAAGTTGGCAATGAAAATATTACCCAAACCATCGGATTCGGCATCGTAGTTCAGTTTGTTAGCACGATAGTCTTCAGCCGTGTAGTTACGGAAGAAAGGAACACCCTGCGAAAAAGTTGAAAGGGTGAAGAGGTGAAGAGGTGAAAGAATAAAAAGAAGTAAAAGAGTCCTCCTTTTCACAACGTTCAGAATCCTATGTGTTATCGACTGTGTCATACTATTCACCTTTTATTGTTCAACAAACTTCTCGTATGGCACATCAACACCGATATATGAATTCCATTCATCTCGCGTAAAGTTACGCTTAATTCTCTTCCGGATAGCTTGTACCATCTGCGGAATAGATAGGTTTACTGCCGTAAGATTGCCCTTGAAATCGCCTATCCAGATGGTATTCATCGTTGAGTCGAATTTAAAACTCATAATCCAGTTCCCGGTTTCAACCAGTGTGACGGGTTCTTGCTTCTCTTTGCGGGGAGTCCATAACTTTACGCTACCGTCATAACTTGCCGAATAGAGATTTCCCTTAATATATAGCCGAGAGACGCGTGAAAGGTGACCAATCATCTTTTGTTGACTACCATTCTTATAAACCATCCAGATAGTTCCATCGCTCATGCCATAGGCCTCTGTACCAGTATTTGTTGCATAGTTATAAGCGGTTACCTTTCCTTGTACAGGTACTTTCTTTGAATCAAACTGATTAGGACCTTTCACGAGGTGCATCATACCCTTGTCGTCGAATAGTAAAATCTGGTCTCCCTTTTTCGCACTCAGTGTTACACGGAACGGCAATTTCTGAGTAGCCCTAACAACATTACGGTTCATATCAAAGATAGCAAGGCTGTTTTCCCCAACAATCAGCATATTCTTGTCATCGATACCATGCAGGTGCATTGGATTTAGGACACCAGTAAGTTCTATTGGCTTAGCAATCTTGAGATCCTTATCTATATACACCAGATGTCCAGAGCGGCTGATTGCATAAATAGTGCCGGTAGAAAGTGAAATGTCCACATCACGGAAGTCGAACTGACTATCCTTAAGGAGTGTTTTTGTAAGTAGTCGGTCACCCTGCCGCTCACAGAATATTATCTCTCCGTAATTACTTAAGGTAACAAGTTTGTTTTCTTCACCAGGCATGTATGCAAAGTCAGTTATGGCACCAGTATGCTCACTCCAAGTGGTTACACTTCTACTTGACTGCATAAGTGGTCTAAACACGGCTGGCTGATAGAGATCGCCTTTATAGCGTGAAGTATAGAGGTAGGCAGCATAGCTAAGTGGAATTGCAGTTTCCTCATTACCGGCCTGAGCCAATAATGTGGAAACAGAGCCTAATGAACGGCCAAGGGCAATGTAGCTCAGTGTGTCGGCTTTGTTCTTAGAGAATATAGCCTGTATGCGCTGATGTTCTGCCACCAAACGTTGACTGTCGGCAATCGCAGAGGCCTCTTTAGCTTTCTTCTCCGATGCCAAGGCATATCTCTCAGCCTCGAGGGCGTTCTGACGCTCTATTTCTGAACGAAGACGCATCTCGTTGGCTACCTTTGTCTGTTGCAGAGCCTCCTCACGCTTCTCATCAGAAATCTCTCTCTGCTCATTGGCGATTTCCTCCATCTGGGCACTTACGCTTCGTAGAACCGTAGAACGCAGTTCCTGCTTCTTCATGACTTCTATCTCAGCCTGAAGTGTCTTCACTTTTTGGGCTTCCGACATCCAGCCAATGTATCCCGCGGCGGTGGTACCCACCAGCAGAAGTGCTAAACATCCGGTTATGATCGTTCCCTTTTTCACTCTTTTAGTTTTTCACCTTTTCACCTTTCTACCTATATTATAATCTCTTCAGTGTAAGCAGCGTTATATCGTCGCTCTGTTCTGCCTCGCCTGCAAATGCCTTAACGTCGGCTTTCACAGTGTCTATCATTGTCTGGCAGTCTGCCTTTGCGTTCTGCTTGATTAGTTCCTCAAGGCGCTTCTCGCCATATTCCTTGAATTCTATGTCGGTAGCTTCAGTCACACCGTCTGTGTATAGCAACAGCATGTCGCCATGCTCTAACTGGAGGGTGTCTTCTGAGAACTCGAATGATTCGAAGACACCTGCAGCAATATTCTTCGATAGTGGCAGTTGCTCGATACTACCATCAGCTTTTATCAGATATGGAGGGTTATGACCAGCATTGGTGTAGGTCACCTCGCCCGTCTGGATATTGTATATGCCATAGAAAACGGTTACAAACATGCTGTTTACCGATTCGTTCGCCAGGAGGTCGTTCGAGTAGCCCATACATTCTGCTGCCCCTGCGCCTCTGATTCCGGTAGATCGGATCAAAGTTCGACTCACGGCCATGAAGATGGCTGCGGGAACACCCTTTCCACTCACGTCGGCAATAACAAAGCCAATGCGGTTTTCGTCAATACGGAAGAAGTCGTAGAAGTCGCCACCAACGTCCTTAGCGGCATTCATAGATGCGGCAATATCCAGTTGACTGGCATTCTCGGGGAATGGCGGGAAGATACGAGGCAGGATAGCCTGCTGAATCTCCTTGGCTACAGCCAAGTCGCCCTTGATTGACTCCAGCTGATTATGCTCCTTTTCCATGGTCTTGATGTAGTTGATTTGCTCAACAGCCTTCTCAATTGTCAGACTAAGGTCATCAAGATCGATGGGTTTCGTTGCAAAGTCAAAGGCGCCATTGTTCATGGCCTGGCGGATATTACCCATATCGCCATAAGCCGACACCATGATGCACTTAAGGGCGGGGTTCTGCATCTCATTAACCTTTGTGAGTAGCGTCAGACCGTCCATTTCTGGCATGTTAATATCAGATAGGATGATGTCGAAATCCTTCTCTTTGAGCAACATAGTGAGCGCTTCAAGACCGTTATGAGCGAACTTGAACTCGTAGACTCCCTTTCTAATTTGTCTTCTAAAATACTGTGTCAACAACAATTCGAGGTCCATCTCGTCGTCAACACTCAAAATTTTTACTGGCATATGCTAATAGATAATATTCATAAAATCGATTGCAAAAATAAAGAAATAAAACGAGATAACACAAATAAAGTATGAAAAAATTAAAAAATTGCATTTAATTATTGTTTTAAGAATCAAAAATGCTATTAAAAATACTTGCACATTTCAATTGTTTACTGAACTTTCGCAAGTGAATATTCAATCATCATGCGACAAATATATACATTTGATAGAGTTTATGGAACTTCGGATTGGCATCAATAACAGGTGGAAGTCGATTACAGAGGACAGAATACGGTCAAATCTCATCGATGATTTTTTCGTGCACCCACCTCGACGCAACCTTGTTTCCATATCCCGGAAATCACGGAGAAAAAGTAACGTCAAGACAACTATCAAAGAGAAAGGGGGGCAGGTCATTGATCTGTCCCCCCTCCTTTTGATACAAATAGGAAGCGAAGTCTGTCGACAAAGAAAACCTAAAGGTTGTCTTTGGTGATAACGGTGATTTTAGAGTAGATGACCGGAATGCCGGCGACGGTCTGGCTACCGGTAATCGGCGTATTCATGATCAGGCTATTGACAACCATCGCGGTGTTGTTGGCCATGTCCTTCAGGTTCTTGTCGATGGTCATGGTCTGCTTGCCGCTCTTGATATAAGCCTGCGATGCCGGGGAATTGTCCTGACCGGTGATGATAGGCATGTTGGTGATGCCAGCTTCCTCCAGTGCCTCAATGGCACCCTGCGCAGCATTGTCGGCTGCTGCAAGAACCAAGTCCGGGCACTCGCCTTCTGCATAGCTGTTCAGACGGTCTTTCATGGCTTTCTTTGCATCTTCGACATTCCAACTGTCACCCTTCACGTCGTTGAATGCCGTCTTGCCACTCTTGACGACCAGTTTTCCGTTGTCGATGTATTCCTTGAGAAGATCCATGGCTCCGTCATAATAGTCCTTGGCATTGCCATCGGTGGCAGGGCCTTGCAAGATTTCGAGGGTCATGGAAGCCTTTCCTGATGCCTGGAATTGGTCGATCAGGAACTGAGCCTGCGTACGGCCTACCTCCTTCGTATTGGCAGAAGAGAAGAAAGCGATGCGAGGGTTGTCAAAGATAAAGCGGTCGTGGCATACCACCTTGACATCGGGGTGCTGCTCCAGAAGTCCGGACTCATTGATCGTCTTGTAGTCGATGGTCGTCAGCACGATGTATTTCACGCCGTCGTTGATGGCCTTTTTCAGCTGTTCTACCTGTTGTGCGGCACCCTCGGCGGTCTCGGGAGCCACGTAGGAAGTGGTCATGATGCCGTACGTGGCCATGGCTTCCTCCAAATTTTTCAGGTCAGTGCCCCAACGGTCAATACGGGAATTGTCGGGCAGCAGCAAGGCCACTCGCTTCTGCTGGTTATTGCCGTCGTTGTTGTCTGTGTTGCTGCACGCTGTCAGCTCTGTCATTACTGCTCCACCCATCATGATGGCGGCAAGCATTCCAAAGAATCTGTTTTTCATAACTATTCCAATAATTCCGCAGCACTTTAATTTAACTATCTCTATAAGTACCTGAGCAACTTTTTATTGCTCAGGATTTGGCCATGTCAGATTTTTCACTTACCTTAGTGCTGCAAAACAAGACAAGCAAAATCATCAATGATATGGCAAAGGTACAACAAAATCTGAGAAAATCAGCGCTTTTGGCGGAATATTTTTCGTTTTAGACAAATTTGACCGTATTCTGTCCTCTGTAATCGACTCCCACCTGGGACTTCGCAGTAAGTTGATACGCTATCAGTACAGCGCGATAATACGGGCCGTCTTCTCCGTTTTCTGCTGTGGTGGCATTGCCGCTCATGGCAGTCCTCTTTGGAATCAAGGCCACGGACAGGGTTAAGAGCTTCCGGAAGAACTCTGGACATGCGACAGAAATCAGGGAATTTTGGGAGATTTGTCGTAAAAACATACCTGTGTCGCAACTAATATGTAAAAAACACAAAAAAAAGTTTGGATGGAAACAAAATATGTTGTATATTTGCAACATCAATTTCATAAAAGACATTTAGCGTCAGAGAAAAGAATAAGAATTTTAAATATTAGGTCTATGAAAAAGAAAAGTATTACTATCTTGTGTTCGGTGGCAGCTATATTCACCATAGGGTTAATCACCTCTTTTTTTGTTGATTGGCCAGTGGATCTCAATGAGGCTGATGGAGATATCGCCAAAGCTGCAAAATTCTCTCGTGAGCAAGTTTCCGAGAAGATTACTAATATGGAGGAACTCCTTCAGACCGACTCTGCCTTCAAGAATGACATTGTGGCAGCCCAGGTGGTGATGCAGACACGCACTGTCCAGTTCGGCGCGCTGGTTGACATGTCAAACGAGGTAGCCGGCAACATCCCTGCATTTGCTGAGGTGCTTAAGGAGATGAATGCCAACCGTGAGATGGTGGACAACGTTGCCAGTTCGCTGGCAGAGTCGGCCGAAAAACTGAATGCCGCCCTTGGTGGTGAGGAGTGTCCCGACTTGGCCCAGTCTACCATCAACGCCTCACTGGCTTACACCACGCTGCAGAAGCAGAACAATTTGGCCAACCGTTTCATCGAGACCACCGACAAGTATTTGGAGACAGCCCAGGGTGGTGACAAATTGAAACTGGTCCGCGACCAGTGGGTGGATTACCAGCAGATGACGGCTGCCCTGGACGGTGACGAAAAGGCCTCCAAGGAATTGACCGACAAGGGTTATCTCCTTACTCCCGAACAGAGCGTGGCCGCCTTGAAGGGCTTCACCGCCAGCAACCAGCTGGGCATTGTGTCCGGCGTGAGCCTTTCCAAAGTGCTGAACGTGAGTGACAATCTTTCCCAATGCATCGTCATCAGAGCGTTGGAATCTTTGGAACTCTGCTCGCGGCTCCCCGGCAACTTCATTAATTCTATGGAGAAGAATAATCTCAGTCTTCAGGACGTAGCTGCCACAGATATGTTCAACGAAATGACCAAGGAGGTTATGGCTGCCGTATTCGATGGAAATGTCAACGACCTGGTAAAACCGGAGCTCGCCGTGAATAGCAGCAGCAACGTGGAGATTGTCAAGACTTTGTCGGCCCGAGAGAACGTGGTGCTGGCCAAGGGACCTTACATCCTTCCCTTCGCGGATATGGGTGGCGTCGTCCTGATGGACTCCTTCAAGGATATGGTGGTTAAAGCGGCGCCCGAAATCACGGGGTTGCAACAGAATACCCGCGAACTGGCTACGCTTAACAGCATTTGCGACGAGCTTGGCGCTGCCATCAGTTCTACCGCCCAGGGTAAAAGGTTCGAACCCAAAATCTATTAACGATACAACTAAAGAACATGCGCAGACGCATAGCTTTATTGCTTCTGGTTCTGCTCCCGGCTTTGGTCCAGGGGCAGAATCAGACTTATTATCAGTATAAGTCAGAGGGTGTCCGGCTGGTTTTCTTTGACAAGAACCTGTCGCGGTACATCCCGCATATGATCCGCATGTTCCAAAACGGGAAGGCGCTTCACGAACAGATTTGGACCACCGATTCGGTGTATGTCCCGGAAGACCCTCTCCTGTTACTCACAGACTGGGAAGACGACGGCAATGGCGGTGCTACGCCCTTGCCGCGTTCACTTATCCAGATTGGCATGGCTCCGCTGAACATGTCGTACTATGTGAATCCGTCCAGTGAGCGGTACCGCCAGCTGTTCAAGCATGAGTACACGCACATAGTGATGACGGACAAGTACAACAAGCGGGACCTTGGCTGGCGCAAATTCTTCGGGACCAAGGTGAGCACGGACAACGCCCATCCCATATCGGCCATCTGGAGCTATTTCAGCGTGCCCCGCTGGTACGCCCCCCGCTGGTACCACGAGGGCATTGCCTGCTTTATGGAAACCTGGCTGGGAGGCGGCGTGGGCCGGTCCCTGGGC
>JAEEGK010013514.1_pt1 | contig 18387 bp, 14 predicted proteins | sample 8958771 | NCBI WGS metagenome assembly JAEEGK01 (sample SAMN16246547, study PRJNA631951) | gut metagenome | biome: gut microbiome; feature: rumen; material: SC-attached | host: Bos | place: Iran: Karaj | collected 2018-10
GTAGAGTTGTATTCTTTGGTGGAGCCACTGGCGGTAACGTTCGTACCAAGGGCAAGAACACGTATGCCTATGGCACCATTATCAGTCGTTACGTCGGCACCATTGCAGCCCACATTGCTGGCGTTCTCCGTGCCAGCCACGGTGCAGCCAGTATAGTAGTTATTCGTCATGGTACCATCATTGTTCCGTCCAGCAATTGCACCATGACTATTGCCCTTGGCTGCGGGAAAGGTGGCACCTGAGACAAAGTTTTTTCTTAATTTGCCAGACGTGCTGTTATGCCCCACAATGCCGCCGTAACAATATCCTGCGGTAACACCCTCCTTAACGGTTAGCTTGGCAGAGCTGGTGCAATTAGTGATAATACCGGTGGAATTAGAATTCTCGCCTGCAACGCCACCGTGGTAGTCGTTAACAACAGATATAAATGTATGGATGCAGACGGTATTGGTAACGTGGCAGCTGTCAATCTTGCCGAAGTTCCTTCCTGCGATGCCGCCAGTATAGGTATAGCCTGTGATGCGGGCATTGCTGAGCGTGAGGTTCTTCACCGTGCCGCCGCTACCAATTCTTCCAAAAAGCCCCCTTTGTTTGTCAGTGTTGTCGGTGCCGCCGCTATAGATGCGGATGCCGCTGATGGTCTTGTTGTTACCATTGAAGGTGCCGTTAAAAGTGCGGTTTGCGGTGTTGTACCCACCAATGCCAGGGAAGTTTTGCTCCGTGCTTGTGTCGTCGTACCATACCGTCGTAGGCTTCCGCAAAGCATCGTCGTTAAAGTCGATGTTGTTCATCAGCTTGAAGAAGAAGCCCTCGTAGGTTGTGCCACCATTTACATCAGTCGCCAACTGTATAAGGTCGTCTACAGTCGAAATTTGGTACGGACTGCCCTCGTTGCCTTCGCCGCTCCATGCCCACGCCGTTTGCGCGGTTAGGGGCATGACTAGGGTAATCAGCGCTACGCTTAGGCGCTGGAGGTTGCCCCTGAATGATAGTAGCCTCAGGCTGCTGGAGGGGGCAAGTTTTTTAAGTTTTCTCATTGCTATTTTTTATTTGTTTCTATGCCTATTTAGAGCAGAATGCGTGTCGCAAAGACACAGCATACCATAACAGCGTGCAAAATTACAAAAATATTCCAAAAACGAATAAACTTTTTCGATTTTTCTTCAATAAGCTCTATTTTCCTAATATTTATTTGGAAGTTTGGATTATTCGACGTATATTTGCAGCAGATTAATGATTCATTAGAATGGAAAAGATAATTCAACCAGAAGGAGGAAAAGATATGAAGACAGGTGACAGCGTACTGATCTCGCCCGAGGTTACGCATAAGAGCGACTGGATTCAGGGCACGGTAATTGACGTGGAGGATAATCCGTTTGTAGGTACAGTTATCTCAGCAGAGACAACGAATGGAGATATCTTCTTCGAGAAAGAATGTCTTTTTAAACCTGCAATGTAATCTATGTACGCACTTAGTTTTGATATGAACATTGCCGAACTCGAAAAGAGTTACGGTAATCCTTATAACGGTGCTTACTTCGAGATAAAGCGCACATTGGTTAAGCATGGGTTCTACTGGATTCAAGGTAGTACGTATATGACTAACGCTGACAATCTACTAAATCTTTTCAATGCAGTAAACGCCTTGAAAGAAATCGATTGGTTTAGGGAGTCGGTTCGTGACATTCGCGGCTATCGTGTTGAAGAATGGTCGGACTTTACCGAAATAGTAAAGAGCAAAAAGTAATCATCCTAATAAGGACAGAATGGGTGCGCTCGACACGACAAGAGGGGTGTAATGAAAAAAGTATCGCAAGCCGTGACGGGCCTGCGAAGTTCACTGGGAAAGCATAGTAATCGCAATATATTGGGATTTCACCATACTCGAGCAAGAAATTAAGAAAAAAGAATTCCAAAATCGCATTTTATTGTGATTTTTGCATTTGGTTTGAGAATTAATTGCTATATTTGCACCAAAATCGCAATATAATGAGATTATGACGCAGCAAGAAATTGGTAATTCCATTAAGGAAAGACGCAAGAAACTCGGAATCAACCAACAAACGTTGGCTGATCTGTCGGGTGTTGCCGTTAATACTGTGGTAGCAATCGAGCGTGGCGAGGGCAACCCTCAACTCGCCACCATGCTCACGATACTTGACACATTGGGACTACAAATAGACATTAACATCAAGCAACTTGACTATGAGACAGTGTAAAGTTTACGTTCACGACGTGGAGGCGGGCATACTGCAAGAGACTGATGCCAGAGAATACGTGTTTACCTATGATGAGAATTATCACGGTGAACCGGTCTGCCTGTCAATGCCTGTACGAAAAGAGCCTTATCGCTCGGCTCATCTATTCCCTTATTTCTTTAACATGCTGTCTGAAGGTGCCAACCGACAGATGCAATCAATGTTGCTACACATCGATGAAAACGATGATTTTGGAATAATGCTGGCTACAGCACAGTACGACACCATAGGAGCAGTAACCATTAAACCCCTTTGAGTATGATAGAAATAAACATGACCTCATTAATACCAGCCTGCATCTGAGCATGCCTCGCATCTTTGCAATTGACAAAGGATTATTCAAGGAGGGCATGAACTTGTCGGACACCAAAAACGTAGGGCGCAAGGACTTTGAGGAATTTGGGCGCCGCATAGGATTATCGGAACGACTGATAAAGCGGGAACTGGATTTCTTTGCCACAGAGCATCCTTTGGCAAAGGAACTGATTGACAGGTCATTCCTGTCAGAATCGTTGAAACGCAGTTATTGGCTTTCGTACAAATATCGAAGAGCAACATTGACTTTCGCCTAGCGGTTGCGCGGAAAAATACCTCGCGTCGGAATATCAAAGTTTCTCCTTAATACAAAAATCCGAGCATCCACAGGGGTAGCTTGGCTCCATCGGGCATGTCCCAATCGTCGGCAAAGACATACGAGTCTTTTATTCCTGCAATCTGCGAGAAGTCCTTGCTACGGCCGCCAATCTCGAAGGTATATTTCCCGTCCACCTTGAAGTCGCCTTGTTCCTTACCGTATTCTACATTGTGCGACTCAGCTAGACTACCTATAGCGAAAGTCTCACGCAAGGTACCGATTTCCACTTTTGTAGGAGCCAAAGCATAAAGAATGTTGGGATTCTCCAGATACACCTTGTCGGGTTTGCTTAGCTTACCTATCTTCTTCTTGTCAGAATACAGCAGGTTCAGCACTTTTGCATCGCCAAGGTATTTTAGGTACTCCACCACAGTGTCGCGACCTATCTCGAGAGCAGCAGCAATCCTGTTGGCATTCAGTTCGAAGGGCACCTCGCTGCATATCATATTTATGAGTGCCTGAAGCTTTCTGACGTTGGCCACATCAACCTTACAAATTCTGGGCAATTCTGTTTCGATAATATAGTTCACAACCTGTTCGATTTTGGTATGATATTCGCCTTCTCCTTCTAGTAAGAAGGGGTAATAGCCTTTTTCAAGATACTCCTTGAACAGACCAACAGGTTTGCACTTTTCTGAAACCAACTGCCACAAGTCGTAGGGATGAGCTAGAATATCTTCTAACGACCATTTAGGGAACGACAAACCATGATAGAATCTGAGTGACTCACGGAACGACAGACCAGGCATCGTGTATTTTATGGCACGACGAGATAAGTCTGCATCGCCCTCCCTGAGCTGAAGTAGCGATGACCCGCTAACAATAATCTTCAAATCGGGAAACAGTTCATATATCTCCTTGATTTCACGACTCCAATCTGCGGTGCCAGAATGGTATTTGTGAATCTCATCAATTACCAGCAACTCGCCACCACGCATAACAAATTCCTCGGCTAGCCCCACCAAGGTGCGTACAGAGAAATCTACGGTGTCAGCCGAACAATACAGTACACGGCGGTCGCCCAATGCATAGTTTTGTTTCAGATACTGCTTGATGAGTGTAGATTTACCGACGCCCTTTGCGCCCATAATACTGATTAGCTGGGCGTTCCAATGAATCTCGTCCATCTTATCGCGGATGATTTCTGTCCGCGTGTTGGCCAAAAGCCTGTCACTTTTTCTAAATAATGCGTCCATAATAATTCGTTTACGCTGTTTGACGGTGCAAATATAATAAAAATGTTGCACACAAACAACACTTTTTTGAAAAAATGTTGTCTTAGCGATACATTTTTAATAAAAACCGAAAGATCACTGGGAGAGATCACTGGGACAGGTCTTTGATTTTTATGGAGCTCGCTCGCTGTTGCGCGTGGCAGTGTTGCAGTTAGAAATCAGAGTGGTGTGAGAGTGGAAAATTATCTCTATATTTATATATAAATATAGAAGTATTTTTAGGGTATGAAGTAGACGAAAAACAACCGCAACGGTGCAACGCTGCAACAGCGAGAGCGCCTACCCCACCGTTGTCATGTCGAGCGTAGTCCTTCTGTCATCTCGAGCGTAGTCGAGAGATCTCTCCATGCGCTGCGCTTAGTCGAGATGACATTGGGTAGGGGAAGGCCTCGCTTAGTCGAGATGACAAGGGAGAAGCGGAAACTTTTCAGTGCAAGTATTCGTGAACCGCAATCAAAATATCGTACCTTTGCATCGTCAAAATGAATGAGGAAGGGAGCGCCCGCACGAGGAAAAATTATTTCTCACGTGCACTAGGAAATTCTGTCACGTGCGGCAGCAAACTACGTCAGACATTAAAGATTAAACGTTAAACATTAAACATTTAAATTTTTATTTACAAATTATCAATTATCAATTATCAATTCTCAATAAAAAAACTATGGCACTAAAGGTAAAGGCACAGGAAAAGCTGCAGAAGATCGGCAAGTATGAGGGCACTTATCGCTACATCATGATGCCCGAGTTATACACCTCACTCTCGCAGGACAAGGTGATTAAGGAGGCTGCGCTGCGCAGCGGAGTTAGCAAGGGCATCATGCAGGCATGTTGGGATGCTGCCGGCGAGGTGATCAAGGCGTGGGCCACTGAGGGTCACTCGGTTGCGCTGCCCGGACTGGGCACCATGCGATTCGGCATCCGCGCCAAGAGTGTGGCCAAGGTAGACGAGGTTAAGGCCGGACTGGTTACGAGCCGCCGCATCATCTTCACCCCAGCGGTAGATCTGAAGGACGAGCTGGCAAGCACCGCCATCCAGATTACCTGCTACGACCGCAACGGTCAGGAGGTGAAGCGTGTAACCAGCACCGACCCAGGCACCATCGAGGACAACGACCAGTCAACCAATGGCGGCAGTCAGAATCAGGGTGGTGGCAGTCAGAATCAGGGAGGCAACCAAGGTGGTAATACCAGCGGAGGCGGTAACACCGGCGGCGGTGGCGGCGATGACGACGACGTAACCTACGATTAAAGCACCGGGGCCTGGGGCGCAAGCCCCACCCCCTTACATTAAACATTAAACATTAACCATTATGACCAAGAAGGAAACCATTAAATTCATCGTTCAGCTCATCGCATCGATTGCATCGGCGATACTGACGGCCCTTGGGGCGACATCGTGCGTAGGCGCGTAAGCAAGAAGAGAATCGGGTGCTCATTACTGGGCACCCGATTTTGCTGTTATTTCACTACCTTCTTTTCATCGATGATGTATATCCCTTTAGGCAGGGCGGATGGGTCGGTGCCGCGGGGGCGCCCCTGAAGGTCGTAGATTCTGCCGGCGCGCTGCGGGGCAATCACCATATTGCTGATGCCGGTAGGTTCTGGCACATCCTGCTCAGGACGCAGAGCTACAAACGATATCAATCCATCGTCGCTCTCGGTGATACTGTCGATGGCCTTGTTCATAAAGTAGCGGCCGTCGGAGTTGGCATTGTAGAGTGTAGAGGCTGGTGTGGTGTAGTTGGTCAGAGCGGTGTTTCCCGTAGTGCCGGGGAATGGGTCGCCTGCCAATGATGCATCGGTGGTGAGCAACTCGCCATCAGCTGGGATGATAGTCATGCGCTGATGATCGGGGTCTACATTCATTGTGTTATTAATCCAAGCACTCTCGTCGAAATCCACGTGCAGCACAAGCAGTCCGTGGCCAGGCAAATATGAGTCGAAACCTATCTTCTGACGATTCTCCAGCAGATAACACTCTTTATCGTTGGCTTCGTTGTACATCACATAGCATTCGGGAGCCTCTACCAGCGGCTTCATACCTGTAATCTGGGTCATGTCGCCCTTTAGCTCTGTGGGCTGCAACCATCCGCAAAACCAGCGCTCGTAAGATGTAAATCCCGCGGGCGTGCGCGAGTCGTTAAGATAGGAGCCGAAGTCCAAAATATCCCAAACACTCATACCGAACGATACACCCGAGACTTCAGTGTTATACATGTCGCGCAGTCCCAGACCGTGGCTGAACTCGTGGCAGGCTGTGCCGATGCCTTCGAGAATACCCGTATCTGTCTTTCCATCGCCCTTAAGTTCATTTGCACATCCGTAGGTGCGAACTTGCACACCATTATATACGAATTCCCGACCTAATAATCTTAAATCCCACTCATGTGGCCAAATGGTCTCTGGGTCTGCCCACTGGGCTTCGGCATAGCCGGCATAAATGATAAACACCTGATTTACGATGCCGTTATTATTCCAGTCGTATATAGAATAATCCACATCGGCCGATGCCAGCTCTACTGCTTCGGCTGCGAAATCTACCGCGTGGGCATCATTCCACTCTATGCCATCTACTATGACGTGTGAACCGTAATATGCCATCGGTTCAGAAGTGGTATATGGGCCCACCACATCGAAGTCGATGTCGAGCTGACCATAGCTCTGCTCAAGGAAATAGTCCTTTACCGAACCCGACATTCCGTACTCGTTATACCCCCTCTCATTGAAGAACCGGTCGTAAACCTTCTGTGGCTCGGGAGTAACAAAATCCTGGTCTTTGAACCGCATCAGTATTACCAGTCCGCGGTGCTTGCCCGTGGTAGAAGCTGTGGGTTTGCCGTTTCCTCGGGTGCGGGCTGGGCGGTCGATGCTGCGTGCCCGCCGGCATTTGGTCCAGGTATCGCTCACCTGTTCGGCCGTCAACGGCTGCAACTTATCGCCGGGCAGCAACTTATATGCTGCGCCCGTGGCGTCGGTATAGAACGAGAAGTATTCATCGCCGCGGAGCGTCAGCTCTACTACTGTGCCATCAGCTTGGCGGATGGTCTTCTTTACACCAGGTCTTGCCGTTACTGCCTGAACCGAAGTGGCTATCAGACAGAAGACCATCGTGGTTAGTAAACTTCTAATATTCATAAGCAAATATCATCTCTTGTATGCCAGGTACCTGTCCCCTGGCAGACTCGGTTGCAAAATTACAAAAATATCCCAAAAACGAATAAACTTTTCCGTTTTTTCTTCGATTACACATCATTTTACAAAAATTATCGTATCTTTGCACTCAAATTCTAAACAATATCAACATCAAAAAAACAATAAGCATTATGAAACAGAAGGAATTTAAGAGTGTAAAGCAGTATCTCATTTCGTTTGCAGTGGCCATTTGCTGCACAATGACCTCAGCGGTGTTTACGGCATGTTCAAACGAAGACACGCCTGCACCAAAGGAACAGCAGACGGACCTTGTGCTGAATTTTGGCGATATCGTGGTTAAGCCATACCTCGGCTTCGGCACGTCGCTGGCCGACGCAGATAAGTATTTTCAGGCAGAATACCCTGATTATGCCAATTGGGAAATATACGATGTGGATAGTTACGAAGATTTCGGAAAAACCGTTTACGTTCAAGCGCGTTTCAACGAAGATCGCATGTTGTCGTTCTACTTCTACGATGCCGACTGCAAAAACTTAGTCATATCGAGTTATAGCTTCGTCGCTCCTATTCAGCTAGAGACAGTAACGGCCGAGTTAGAGCGCCATGGATTCAAGAATATGGGCGAAATCAGGTTCCCCGATCCAGAAGCCGACCTTACCTATCTTTTCCTTTCAGCAGATGAAAAACTAGAGGTGCTCGTTGAAATTAGCTATGCCACCGAGGAATTCGATGAAATGTGGGGTATCAGTTTCCAGCCGCTCGACGAGCGCGACTTGGAATACCTTGTAAAAGAATAATATATGAAAAGATCCATCCTACTATCAATGCTCGTGATGCTGGGCCTGAGCTTACAGGCCCAGCATATAACCGAACAGCAGGCTCACGCGCGCGTACTTAATTATCTTAAGAGTGACAACAATGCCCGCACACGAGGTATGGCCGCTGCTACCCTAACCCCTGCCGCGACCGACGCCAAAAGCATCTATGCATTCAATCTGGACCGCGGCGGATATGTGATAGCATCGGGCGACAGCCGAGCACTGCCCGTGCTGGGCTATTCTACCACAGGCAGCATAGACTGGGACCACATGCCCGAAAACATGAAGGCGTGGCTGAAGAGCTACGACCAGGCTATTGCATCGCTGGGCGATAACAAAGACTTTGTAGATGGCAAAAGCACGCTGCCGCTGCGAACCCGCGCCGCTCGTCCGGCCATACAGCCGCTGATAAAGACCCAATGGGATCAGGATGCTCCATACTGGAACATGACTCCGCCATACGATGGCGCCAACCCAGACTGGCAGGGCCTGCCGTCGCTGACAGGCTGTGTTGCCACAGCTATGGCTATGATTATGCACTACTATCAGTGGCCCAAGGATGCCTGCGCCGAGATACCAGCATACGACCTGACGACCGCACACGAAAATGTGGAGAAAATATGGCACATAGATGCGCTGCCGCCTACCACATTCGACTGGGACAATATGCTGGACAATTATGTGGATGGCAACAAGATACTTGGCACCGAGGAGCAGCAAGATGCAGTGGCCAAACTGATGCGATACTGCGGGCAGGCGGCTTATATGAAATACTCGCCAGAAGGATCAGGCGTTGATGATCAGAATGCGTCAGAGGCACTGATTAAGTACTTTGGATATAAGAACACGGCAAGAAATGAGTGGCGAGTAAAATATACTATCGACGGATGGGAAGAGTTGATATACAACGAGCTAGCCGACGGCCATCCTGTTATATATGGCGCCTACAATGATGAGAGCGGACATGAGTTTATATGTGATGGCTACGATGGCAACGGATTTTTCCACATCAATTGGGGATGGGGAGGACTAGACAATAATTATTACGCGCTGTCGGTTCTTAATTACAATGACTATCGTAGTACAGATATAAACGCATTCGGTTTGGGATTTTGTATAAATCAAGATGCTATAGTAGGCATACAGCCCGATACCGAGGGTAACAGTACAAAGGTTATCTACCCCACGGTACGCTGGAATCTTAACTATAAATATATAATTTACGAGCCCGACACAGTTGTTTTCCCATTTTCTGTTGATACTAAATCGTATGACTATGATGAATTAAGAATAGACTATGCAATGGGTACCCTTGATACCGATGGCAAGATAGAGCCAGTGTTTATGGGCGACAAGGCGGATAGTCTGGTTTATGATGTTAATAGTTGTTATGTTAAGATAGATTCGACTGTATTCGCCCCAGGCGAGAACATGCGTCTGTATCCGATGATAAAACTGCGCAGCATTCCTAGTGCCGACTGGCAGATGATAGCCTCGACCAACTATTACGTAATAGCCGGACGAACTGCCGAAGGACGATTCTATCTGACAAAAGAACTGCCCGAACTGGAAATCACTAACATAGAGATAACCAAGGGCTGTGGCCGATTGTATACCACAAACGACCTGAAGGTGACCGTAAAGAATCATAGCAACATTGAGTTTACTCCTGGAGTAGTACTGGTGCCTTACTACTTTGGCGATGTGAAACCCGAGGACATTACCCTCGACACACCATATAGCGAGGGTGAACTGATGTATTCGCAGGCATACATCAAGGCTAATGATACTGTAGACATCCCATTCAGCTTTAAACCGATGAACGTGGGTACCGTATGTATGAAACTCTATACAGATGACGACGAGTACCTAGGAAGCGGCTTCATGCAGGTAACCAATGTGGCCGAAAGCTACGACAGATTCCTGATAAACAATAGCACTCTGGAGATGACCGACAAATTTGAGGGAGTGTATCACGTTAGCATAAGCGACAACCCCGACGAGGTGGTGCCACACATCGTGCCCGGCGACGAATTAAGGCAATGGGCCTATGTAAGCGACATTAAAAATCATTTCATCGCGACCGCTGTCGTGTATGAGCAGGAGGCGAGAGACTATCTGAAAGCGCTGCCAGAGAATGCAGGCGACGGCAAATATACCTTAAAGTACGACCTGCCGTTCGAACTGAACCGTGGCGGATGGTATCAAGCCTGTTCATACTTCCTCGACAAGATAAACAATAGTAGTATTTACAGCGCTAGACGTAACGAAGAATTCTGTGTAACCGACGCCGCATCTATCCGCGTGCTGGGCGATACGATTCTGGCCAGCGGACAGCCGATGGACCTCGAGATACAGATAAACTCAGGCTATCCATGGGACTGCGACGGCATGACCGGTCTGGAGACAGCCACTCTGGTACTGAGCCGTGTGGGCAGCGATGGCGAGCTGACTCAGATAGGCAAGGGAGAGGTGCCGATAACATTTGACAACGGTGGCGAATATCTGGCAGGCGTGGATACGATACGCATGAAGTCAGACAATCTTGCCGACGGCATATACCAGTTGCACATCAGCACCGGCGCACTTGGCATCGCCAGTCGCACCGTCAATATCACCATCGGCACCACAGCCATCAATGGCATAATATCCACCGAGCCCGAAAAGAAACATCAATACTACGACCTGCGCGGCATGCGCACCGACAGGCGCCCACTGCGCCGAGGCCTGTACATCCGCAACGGCCGCAAGGTGATACGATAGGCAGCATGCTGCCTACATCTTATCTTCAGGAACAGAAGTTGTCGTAGAATAGTCGAGCATTATTGCATTTTTTGTGAGATATACTTGTGAGTATCGGGGAAGTTTTGTACTTTTGCCGCCATTATGACACATGAGGAATATTATATGGTGGCGGGACACAGGTTCTGCGTGGAGGGCGACAGCGAGGTGCTGGCGCTGATGGACAACTATGCGCCATTCGGCTGCGAAGCGGGCGACACTATCGCTACGCTGCACATAGCGCAGGGCGAGGCTCCCGACTATCAGGAGGAAATGCAACAGGACGATGAGGGGCAGACGATAATCTGCGGCAGGACTGCCAGCGGTGAGCACGTGTTCGGATTTCTATTATCCGACAGCGCGGCAGGATGGCTCATCTGCAATGCCGACTATCGCGACGCCCAACTGATAATAGCCAACAGCGAACACCGACTGACCAAATTTGCACTCGACAACGCGCTGATGGTGCTCTTTGCACTGGCCACGGCCGACAAGCAGACGGTGCTGTTTCATGCGGCGGTGGTGAGCTGCGAGGGCCGCGGATATATGTTTCTGGGCCCCAGCGGCACAGGCAAGAGCACACACGCACGACTGTGGCTGAAGCACATCGGCGGCACCGAACTGGTGAACGACGACAACCCGGTGGTGCGCCAGGGTGTGGTTTACGGTTCGCCATGGAGCGGCAAGACGCCATGCTACCGCAACGTGAGCTATCCGCTGGGCGGCATAGTGGTGCTGAGTCAGGCACCTTATAATAAAATAGAGCGACTGGGCGGCATCGGGGCCTACGCAGCACTGATGTCGAGCATCAGCGGCATGCGCTGGGACGCCCGCATAGCCGACGGACTGCACCAATCGGAAAACGATCTGGCCACCAACGTGCCCATCTGGCATCTGGACTGTCTGCCCGACGAAGCAGCAGCCACACTCTGCCACAAAACCATAGCGCTATGACCGACAATTACATCATAGAAGAGGCCATCCGACTGGTAACCGAGGGCATAAGCGTGACACTGCCCGTGAGCGGCACCAGCATGCTACCATTTATAATAGGTGGGCGCGAGAGTGTGATACTGCAGAAGCCCGACGGAGCTAAGGTGGGCGACGTGGTGCTGGCATGGGTAATGCCGGGCCGATATGTGGTGCACCGCATCATCCGCATCGACGGCGAACACGTTACGCTGATGGGCGACGGCAATCTGGCTGGCACAGAGCATTGCACCACTGCCGGCATCAAAGCCATAGCCACACATGTGGTGGGCGACGATGACTGTCCGCACTCGCTATACACCCCATGGCGCCGCCGCGCAGCCCTACTCTGGTGGCATCTGCGCCCCGTGCGACGGTACCTGTTGGCCATCATCCGCCGATGTCATCTCGACTAAGCAAAGCGCATGGAGAGATCTCATGAGAAGTCTTGGATATGACAAAATAGTGAAATAGTAAAATTAAAATATGAAGATAAAGAATGGATTTGTGCTGCGCCAGGTGTGCGGCGAGAATGTGATTGTGGGCGAAGGCCTAGATGCTATCAACTTTGGTAAGATGCTGGCACTCAACGAGACCGCTGCATGGCTGTGGCAACAGGCACAGGCTATGGGCGAGTTTACCATCGAGGCACTGGCCGACAAGCTGTGCAACGAATACGAAGTGACACCCGACGAGGCACGCCGCGACGTGGCTGCTATCATCGATGAGTGGAAAGCCGTAAACGTCGTTGAATCAGTATAATCCGTAGGAGACTTAAAAATGAAGTATATCGTCTGGTTCTGGCGCAACTCGCAGGGCATACGGTGGAACACGGCTGTACGCATAGTGACGGGTATCGGGCAAGTGGTGCTCGGACTGATGATGGTATGGCTGAGCCGACGATTCATCGACGAGACCATACGCACGGGCAATACCCAGGACGTAATCCACATGGTATGCCTGCTGGTGCTTACCGTGGTGGGCGGCGTGGTGCTGCGACAGGTGGGCTACTGGCTTACCACCACCGCCGAAGTGCGACAGACCAACTGGCTGCGACTGCGAATATTCAGCAGTCTGTTTCGCCGCCAGCTTTTCGACGAGCAGGAGCTGCACTCGGGCGACGTGACATCGCGACTGGCCAAGGACATAGAACAGGTGAGCACCATCTGCACCGACACCATACCGCAGATGGCCATCACGGTGATACAGCTGTGCGGTGCGTTCATGCTGATGCGATGGTTCGACGCTCGACTGGCATGGGCACTGCTGTTGCTAACCCCGCTGGCCATCATCTTCGGCAAGCTGATAGCACGCCGACTGCGCCAGATGACGCTTGACATACGACAGGACGAGAGCCGCATACAGATGCAGGTGCAGGAGGGCATGGAGCACAACGCCGTGCTGCGCTCGCTGGGCTCGGAGCAGTGGGTGACCGACCGACTGGACGCTATGCAGCAGCGACTGCAGGGCAACGTGGTGCGCCGCACACGGTTCACCGTCATCACCCGACTCATCATGGGTTGCGCCTTCGGATTGGGATATCTGCTGGCCTTTGTGTGGGGCGGCATCAGTCTGCGCAACGGCACCATCACATTCGGTGTGATGACATCATTCCTGCAACTGGTGGGTATGATACAGCACCCCATACTGCAACTGCTTAACCAGATGCCCACCATCATACACGCCACCGCCAGCATTGACCGACTGAACGAACTGGAGGGCGAAGCCACTGACGGATGCACTACGGGCGGATATCAGCCCCAGCAGAGTGCGGCTATAGAACCGGCATCTGTAGACTTCAGCGACGTGAGCTTCAGCTACGCTAAGGGCGACCGCGAGATACTCTCCCACTTCACCCACCACTTTGCGCCAGGCTCAAAGACAGCCATCATGGGACAGACAGGCATTGGCAAGACCACGCTGTTCCGACTGATTCTGGGATTTATCCAGCCCACCGAGGGTCAGCTTAAGGTGGCCGGCACACTCTGCTTTGTGCCACAGGGCAACACGCTGATGAGCGGCACCATACGCTACAATCTGCAGCTGGCCAAGCCCACCGCCACCGACGACGAACTGCGCGAGGCGCTGCACACGGCATGCGCCGACTTTGTGACCGATCTGCCCGACGGACTGGACACCGAACTGGGCGAGCGCGGCAGCGGACTGAGCGAAGGTCAGGCGCAGCGCATAGCCATAGCCCGCGGACTGCTGCGTGGCGGCGACATAATGCTGCTCGACGAGATAAGCAGCTCGCTCGACGAACCAACAGAGCAGGAACTGTATCGCCGACTGTTCGACCACTACCCCAGCACCACCATGCTGTTCATCACCCATCGCCCCACCATCATCAATGCTGCGCGTGACAGTGTGACAGTGTTACAGTTAAAAAACTAACGCCCCGACAACACTAAGCGCAACGTTTCGCCTCTTTTTTTCGTCTTATTGGCTGTTATCTCAGAAATTATGTATACCTTTGCAGCCGAATTCGAACTAAAGTATAAATATTATCAATATTCATCAAATGAAGAAACTTTTAATGTGCGTGCTTGCCGCCAGCATGATGGCTCCGGCGATGGCACAAGAGAGATTTGAACAGGGTAAACCTAACGACGACAACTATCGTTACCTGGACAATTACAAAGGTCTGAAGGAGTATATCGACACCATTAACTATCCAAACTTTAAGCTTGGAGCCGGTACTACCGTAAACGACTACCTCAAAAAGACAACTGTCTATAAGCTGACCAATGCCAACTTTACCGAGACGGTAGCAGGCAACGCCATGAAGATGGCCAGTTGCGTGGACGGCAATGGTAACATGAACTTCACCACAGTAAAGAACTATGTGAAAGCCGCTACTGATGCCGGTCTGAACGTATACGGCCACACACTGGGATGGCACTCGCAGCAGCCCAAGGGATGGCTGTTGAGACTACTTGCTGATAAGCCCGATCCAAATGGTGAAGAAACTTATACTGAGGTAGCAAGCAAGGACTTCCGCAAGGATAAGTCAGTAGGCTGGAAAGCTGACGAGACCGAAAACGGTTATACACTTTCATTCAACAGCACCGATGGTCTGAAGGTTGTTACCACCAAGTCAAAGTCGTGGGAGATTCAGTTTGTAGCGATGGACAACATCAATCTTGAAACAACCAAGACCTACAAAATGACATTTACTGTGAAAGGTTCAAAGTCTGGCAGAATAGATGGTCGACTGGGAAGTTGGAGTGTAAACGGTCCTAGTTTCAGTGTCAACTTTACCGACGAGTGGCAGGATGTATCAGTAGATATTAAGCCTGCAATTGAGAGTAGCTTCATGTTGCTGCACATCCCCAATTACATCGGTGACGTATATATCAAGAGCATCAAGTTCGAGGGAAATAAAGTCGCCACAATCCCACAGACAGCCCAGGAGATGCACGACACTCTGGTATACGCCATGGACAAGTGGATTAAGGGTATGATGGAAGCCTGCGACGGCAAGGTTAAGGGTTGGGACCTGATAAACGAGGCCATCGGCGGCGGTGGCAACGACGGAAGCGGCAACTATCTACTGCAGCACTCTGATGCTTACAACCCTAACGGCAATCCCGATGCTACATGGGACGTAGGCGGCGGTGCATTCTACTGGCAGGACTACATGGGCGACCTGGAGTACGTACGTCAGGCCTGTCGTCTGGCTCGCAAGTATGGCCCAGAGGACGTCAAACTTTTCATCAACGACTACAACCTGGAGGGTACTTGGGACCTGACAACGAAGAATGGTATCAAGGCCAGTAAAAAAGTCTGGTCGATCATTGGTTGGATTAAGAAATGGGAGGCCGACGGAGTGACCAAGATTGATGGTATTGGCACACAGATGCACATCTCGTTTAATAAGAACAGCAATTCACAGAACACTCTGAAGACAGCCATCACCGGTATGTTCAAGGCAATGGCAGCATCAGGCAAACTGGTTCGTGTAAGCGAGCTGGATATGGGGTATAACGATGCCAGCGGCAAAAGCGTTGCTACTGGCAATATGACTGAAGCCCAGCACAAGGAGATGGCTAACTTCTACGAGTGGATTATCCAGCAGTACCTCACCATCATCCCTGCCGAGCAGCAGTGGGGCATCTGCCAGTGGTGTACCAACGACTCGCCCAGCAACAGCGGATGGCGTGCCAACACACCTGTAGGCATCTGGGACCTGAACAACTACCGCAAGCACGTGTACGCAGGATTCGTTCGCGGACTGAACGGTGGCGAGCCTACCACAGGCATCAGCGCTGTGAAGAGCGACCGCACACTCAACACATCGAAGGGCATCTACAACCTGAACGGTGTACGCATGCAGGCCACATCGATCGACGAGCTGCCACACGGCATTTACGTGGTAGATGGCAAAAAGTTGGTAAAATAAAATAATTGCGCCAAATCAAATAATCACTTCTAGTTACGTTAATATTTGCGTAATTCAAAAAAAAATAGTACCTTTGCAGCCGATTTGCAATAGGTATTATTTTTTTTATATAAAACACTAATTGATTTATGCGTAAAGAATGGCGTGGTTTTAAAGGAACCAAATGGACCGAGGAGGTCAATCTCAGAGACTTTATTCAGAACAACTACACAGCTTACGAGGGCGACGAGTCTTTCCTGGCTGAGCCTACCGATGCCACTAATGTTTTGTGGGGCCGTCTGCAGGAGCTGCAGAAGGAGGAGCGTGCCAAGGGTGGCGTGCTCGACATGGAGACAGAGATCGTGTCAAGCATGACAGCTTATGGCCCCGGCTACATCGACGAGAGCAAGAAGGAGCTGGAGAAGGTAGTTGGACTGCAGACAGATAAACCCCTGAAGCGCGCATTCATGCCTTTTGGCGGCATCAAGATGGCTGAGCAGGCTTGCACTAACTACGGTTACAAGCCATCAGAGAAGCTGCACGAGATCTTCACCAAATATTGCAAGACTCACAACGAGGGCGTATTCGATGCTTACACCGAGGAGATGAAGCACGTGCGCCACAACCACATCCTGACCGGTCTGCCCGACACATATGGTCGCGGACGTATCGTGGGCGACTACCGTCGTGTGGCCCTCTACGGTATCGATTTCATCATAGCCGAGAAGGAGGCCGACAAGCGCAACTGCGGTGCTGGTGTGATGAGCGACGACATCATCCGTCAGCGTGAGGAGATCTCAATGCAGATCAAGGCCCTGAAGGAGATGAAGGCTATGGCCGAGATTTACGGCTTCGACATCTCGCAGCCTGCCAACAACGCTCGCGAGGCTGTACAGTGGCTGTACTTCGGCTACCTGGCTGCCATCAAGACTCAGAACGGTGCTGCCATGTCGGTAGGTCGTGTATCTACATTCCTTGATATCTACATCCAGCGCGATATGCAGGAGGGCACACTCACAGAGAGCGAGGCACAGGAGCTGATCGACCACCTGGTAATGAAGTTCCGCATGGTTAAGTTCGCACGTATCCCATCATACAACGAGCTCTTCTCGGGCGACCCCGTTTGGGCTACTCTCGAGGTAGGTGGTATGGGTATGGACGGTCGCCACATGGTTACCAAGAACGACTACCGTTTCCTGCATACTCTGGAGAACATGGGTCCTTCGCCCGAACCAAACCTCACCGTACTTTATTCTCCACACTTGACCGAGAACTTCAAGAAGTACGCTGCTATGATCTCTGTAAAGACCAGCTCTATCCAGTACGAGAACGACGAGGTGATGCGTCCTGTTTGGGGCGACGATTATAGCATCTGCTGCTGTGTAAGTGCTACACAGACTGGTAAGGAGATGCAGTTCTTCGGTGCACGCGCCAACCTGGCTAAGTGTTTCCTGTATGCATGTAACGGTGGTGTCGACGCCAAGACCCGCGAGCAGGTGGCTCCAGGTTTCCGCCCCATCAAGGACGAGTATCTGACATGGGAGGAGCTGGCTCCACGCTTCGACCAGGCTATGGACTGGCTGGCAGGTGTGTATGTAAACACCCTGAACCTCATCCACTACATGCACGATAAGTACTTCTACGAGGCTGCCGAGATGGCCCTCATCGATACCAACGTACGTCGTACATTCGCTACCGGTATCGCAGGTTTCTCACACGTAGTCGATTCTATCTCTGCCGTTAAGTACGCTAAGGTAAAGATGATTCGCGACGAGGAGGGATTCAACGTTGACTATGTAGCCGAGGGCGACTTCCCACGCTACGGTAACGACGACGACCGCGCCGACGAGATAGCAGTATGGCTGCTCAAGACCTTCGTTAAGAAGATTCGCAAGCACGCTACATATCGTAACGCTACCCCAACCTGCTCTATCCTTACCATCACATCAAACGTGGTATATGGTAAGTACACAGGCAACCTGCCCGACGGACGTCGTGCTGGTACTCCTCTGTCGCCAGGTGCTAACCCAAGCTACGGCGCCGAGAAGAACGGATTGCTGGCATCGCTGAACTCGGTAGCTAAGCTGCCTTACGAGTATGCCCTCGACGGTATCTCGAACACTCAGACCATCAGCCCCAACACTCTGGGCCAGAACGA
>JAEEGK010013515.1_pt1 | contig 18386 bp, 18 predicted proteins | sample 8958771 | NCBI WGS metagenome assembly JAEEGK01 (sample SAMN16246547, study PRJNA631951) | gut metagenome | biome: gut microbiome; feature: rumen; material: SC-attached | host: Bos | place: Iran: Karaj | collected 2018-10
CCTGACGGGCAATGCTACCGTATCGACACTGGTGAACAACGGCACCATCAACAAAAACGGCTACACACTGACGTACTTATCGATGAGCGGCAGCGGCACCATCAACGAGACCACAGGCATCGAAGCGGTGAGGTCACAGACATACACATATAGGCCGATATATAACCTCGCAGGCCAGTGTGTCAGCAGTTCCGCTAAAGGCATCGTCATCAAAGACGGAAAGAAGATGGTAATGCGATAAGCCGTCGATATATGAAGAAGATTATTTTGTTATTGACATTGTTGGTGGGAAGACTGGCGGTGCAGGCTGGTGACTATGCCTACCTTACTTTTGAGACGACGGACGGAGCGAAGGTTTCCGTTCCTGTGGAGGAGTCTCTGCCACTGACTATCAACGCAACCACGTTGACGGCAGGCTCGCAGACATTTTCACTTTCGAAGCTAAGCAAGATGTACTTCTCAGTTTCTGACGAACAAACCACAAGCCTCTATACGTTCATCATCAACACCATTATGAACCCATCGTCGGATGAAGATGACATAAAGAAAGCTGACATCAATGGTGACGGAAAGGTGAATGTCGCCGACGTAGTGACTTTAACAAACGAGAGACACTGAAACAATATTTTTCTGATTCTTACGTTATTGAGTATGGTTAGAATGTATTGGATGAAACAGTCGCGACAGGAGAATCTGGTCTACTTGGTCGTGTGGGGTCTGCTCTTTGCGGCCCCGCTGCTGAGTCTCTATGTCCGCACCATCAGCGATTCGGAGGCCACGTTCAACTGGACGGAGGTGTTCATCGTGTGGCACAGGTTCGCGATTTATCTCATGCTGTTTCTCGTCCATAACTTCCTGTTGGCACCGCTCTTGGTGCATCAGCGGAAGCGCGCCCTCTATCTCTTCATTCTGGCCTTTGTCATCGCGGCGTTTATGGTTTACCAGTACAACAGCCGCCCCGTCTTCAAGAGACCTATGGGCCACAAGCCGCCGATAGAAAGGACGGAGATGAGGGAAAGCAGAGGAGCTGAGGAGCGAGAAATGTCCGAGTTTGGAGAATTCTCGCACTCCCGCACCCCCGCACCTCCGCACCTCCGACAGCGTCCACTTCCTCAAGAGATGCACCGCCGCAATGGGTCGCCTCCCATCGTCGGCGAGAGGGATATCATGGCCATCGTGGTGCTCATCTTGATGTTTGGAGCCAACCTCGGCATCAAGAGTTACTTCCGCAGTCGCGACGACCGTAAGCGGCTGGCTGAGCTGGAGCGTGAGAATCTGGAGCAGCAGCTGGAATACCTGCGTTATCAGATCAATCCGCACTTCTTCATGAACACGCTCAACAACATCCACGCCCTTGTGGATATCAACCCTGAGCAGGCGAAAGACACCATTTTGGAACTGTCGAAGATGATGCGCTTCGTGCTCTACGAGGGTAACAAGCAGGGCGTGCCGCTCTCCCGTGAGCTGGACTTCATCCGCCACTATGTCACGCTGATGCAGCTGCGCTATACTAATAAGGTGAAGATCACCCTCGATCTGCCACAGGAAACATCTGACCGCCAGATACCGCCGCTCATTCTTATCACCTTCATCGAGAATGCCTTCAAGCACGGCATCAGCTATCAGCACCCCTCGTTCATCGAGATCAGTGTCTCCGAGCACGACGGTGCCATGCAATTCTCCTGTCGCAACTCCAAGGGCGACACCCCCCTCAATCCTCCCCAGGGTGGGAAGACTGGCGGCGTCGGCCTCGCCAATATCCGCAAGCGCCTCAACCTGCTCTACGGTCACGACTACGCCCTCCGCATCAAGAACGATGCCGACACCTACTCCGTCGAACTCTCCCTCCCGTTTACTGCATCGTCATAACGAAATTTACTGCATCGTCATGACGAAATAACGTTATAACGTCATCACCAAAAAGAAAAAGAACATGATCACTTGTCTTGCCATCGATGATGAGCCCTTAGCGCTCCAGCAACTCGTTGCCTATATCAGTAAGGTGCCGTTCCTCGAACTCGCCGCCCAGTGCCAAAGTGCTATGGAGGCTCGCGACTTCCTCGAACACGACACCGTCGACGCCATCTTCTGCGACATCAACATGCCCGACCTCAACGGCATGGACTTCGTCAAGTCGCTCGCCGTCCCGCCCCTCGTCGTCTTCACCACCGCCTACTCCGAATATGCCGTCGAGGGTTTCCGTGTCAACGCCGTCGACTACCTCCTGAAGCCCTTCGGCCTGCAGGATTTCCAGCGCGCCGCCAGTCGTCTAAAAGAGCGTTTGTCAGAATCCGCGCCTGTGGATTCAGACGATACGCTGTTCTTAAAGACCGACTACCGCATCGTCAAGGTCAGCATCCCCGACATCCGTTACGTCGAGGCCATGAGCGAATACCTGAAGGTCTGGATCCAGGGCGAGGCCAAGCCCATCATCACCCTGCTCTCGATGAAGAAGATGGAGGAGCGCCTGCCCGACTATTTCATGCGCATCCACCGCTCCTACATCATCAACCTCACGATGATCCAGGAGGTGAACAAGAACCGCGTCATCATGGATGCCGACACCTACCTCCCCATCGGCGACATGTACAAGGAGGCTTTCCAGGCCTACCTCGATACCAAATTCTTAGGGAAATGATTTAATCTTTGTCACTTTTTCCGCGCGATTACGTTAATTTGCAGTCGGAAGCCAGTAGGGCCAGAAATCTGGAAGTATACTTTTACGGCGCTGGAAGTATACTTTTACGGCGCTGAAAGTATACTTTTACGAAAGTAGGGGTATGGAGGCAGGATTTCAGGCCTGTTAAATCCCGCTAACTACTGATAACTCTCGATAACTACTGATAATTGTACGTTATTTGCATGGAGACGTAGCCGTTGGGCCACTTCTCGCGGTCCACGTAGAAGCGGGCGTTGCCCTTGGTGAGCAGGAAGAGGTCGGGCCTCACCTCGCTGAAGTCGAAGTGCATCTTGTTCTGGCCCTCGGTATAGTCTATCATCTTGATCTGCCAGCAGCCGTCGGCGATGTGCACCTGCATGTTGTCGAGCCTCACCTTGTAGATGGTCCTGCCGCCCGTGGTGTAGCTGCCCATGTACCGCATGTCGGTCTCCTGCTTCTTGCGGTATTTCTTCTTCAGCTCCTTGGCCTTGTCGCGCACTTTCTCATAGAACATGTCGTAGACGTTGGCGCTCATCATGCCGTCGTGCTTCAGGAAGGCCTTCACCTGCTTCTCGGTCAGCTTCTGCTTCATCTCGACCATGCGCACGTTGGAGGTCGTGATCTTGCCGTTGCGGAACAGCACGTCCTCGGCCATGGTGATGCCGAACACCTTGTGCTCCATGAGTGCCGACACGATGGGGCCGAAGCCGGCGAGCCTGGCGGCGAAGGTGACGGTGCGGCGGTGGGGGATCCGCGTGAGGTCCATGTCCTTGTCGAGCTTGCACGTCACGGCATAGCGCAGTGTCTGTAGGCGCTTCTTCAGCGGCCTGGCGTTGTCGAGCACCTGTTTCACCAGATATTCCTCGAAGGTCATGCCGTCTGCCAGCACCACGACCTCGTTCAGGTTCAGCGAGGCCGCGATGTCGTCATCGTCCTGGGCCCTGGCGACCGTGGGCAGCAGGACTGCGAGACAGAGCAGTATAATCAGTCGTTTCATATTCGGGCGTAAAGTTACGAATAATTGTTGACTCGAAAGAAAAAAACTGGAAATAATTTGGAATTTTGTTCGCTTATTCGTATCTTTGAACATTGCTCGAAGATACTCACGCTCAAAAATTCTCAAAATTATTTGGAATTTTATTCGCTTATTCGTATCTTTGCATCGATTATGAATTTAGAAACTCTTGAAAGAATGATGAAAAAAGCTATTCTCGCAGCCGTCACTCTGTTGACAGCCATCACACTGCAAGCGCAAAAGCGCGTGAACAACCGTATGTACAACCCCGATCCGGCTCCTGTGGTGTCGGGCGACCGCCTCTATGTGTTCACAGGCCACGACCTGGACACGGCAACCTATTTCCGCATGCCAGACTGGCAGGTGTTCTCGACTACCGACATGGAGCACTGGACGGATCACGGCATCGTCATGACCACCGCCAACTTCAAGTGGGCCAAGCAGGGTGACAACGCCTGGGCCTCGCAGGCCATCGAGCGCAACGGCAAGTGGTACTGGTACGTGGCTGCCGAGGACGCCGCCAAGCATATGCATGGCATCGGCGTGGCCGTGGCCGACCGTCCGGAAGGGCCTTGGGCCGACCCCATCGGCAAGCCGCTCATCCCCGGCAACTGGGGATTCATCGACCCCACCGTGTTTATCGACGACGACGGGCAGGCGTGGCTCTTCTGGGGCAACAACGGCTGCTGGTATGCCAAGCTGAACGAAAACATGGTCTCGATCGACACTAGCTTTGCCGACAACGGCATCTGCGACATGCGTCCCATGCTGGACGACGAGGCGCAGTTCGGACCCAAATGCCTGAAGATGGACTACCAGTTGCACAAGAAGGTGATGAAGACCGGCTTCGAGGAGGCTCCGTGGATCTATAAAATCGGCGACACCTACTTCCTGGAGTATGCCGCCGGCGGCGTGCCCGAGCATTGGGCTTACTCGACGGCGAAGAGCATCCACGGCCCATGGCACTACGAGGGCCGCATCACCGACGAGTCGCCGGGCTCGTTTACCATCCACGGCGGCACCATCGACTTCAAGGGCAAGTCGTACCTCTTCTATCACGACGGCATTCCCTCGGGCGGCAACGGCTTCCGCCGCACCACGGCATACCGCGAATTCCAGCGCATGGAGGACGGTCGCATACCCAAAATTAATTTACAGTCAAATGAATAACGGCTGAATATAAATGCAAAAAGGGGCCTCGGAATGTTAATGTGCTATAAAAAAGGGTACTGGAAAGAACAATTTGACAGAAAAATCACTATATTTGTGACAACTTACCATCAATAGGAGGAGCGATTATGTCAACCGAAAACGAATTGAAAGAAGAGAACATGCAGGTCGACTTACAGTTGGTCGAACCGAGTACCCCCAAACAGTTACCGTCTATTTGGTACACCTAAAAGACAAATGCGCGACACCATCATTAGCAGTGTCGCGCAATTTGTTTAAGAACAATTACATTGAATTAATATATGAAAAAGAATTATTTCAGTTTTGCCATCCTGGCAGCATCGTTCTGCGTGATGGCATCGTGTGGTAATAAGAGTGCTGACAATGCTGGTGGTGCCGATTCTACGGAGTTGGCTTCTGAGGCAGAGGAGGCTGTGGAGAATCTGCCTGCGGCGAAGGCCAGCTTTGAGCAGAAGAACTTTATCGTCAGCGTGCCCGAGGGCTGGAACACGTCACCCGACCCTGAAGCCAGCCGCTCAGACATCATGCTGTTCAAGGGCGACATGGAGAACATCATGTCGAACCCGGTCCTGGTGATCAATGTGGATGCCCCTGCTGAGGGCATGACCTTCGAAGAGGCTTTCAAGGCTTTGCAGGCGGAATCGGGTGCCCAGGCCATCGACGATGTCACCATTGGCGGCAAGACCTATAAGGGCCTCGTGCTGACTGAAGGCGAAATCATTGGTACAATCCTCGCCCGGGAGGAGGGCGATAAGGTGATTGCCCTGACCATCACCAATAGCGGTGTGGACAATCCCGAGGTTCAGGCGATCATCCAGAGCATCAAGGTGAAATAGGATCTCCCTCATAAACCAAAATGGCCAGAGACATGGAGCATAAAAACGTCACACACTTAAAAGAGGTGATAAAAAGCGCGGCTCGGAATGAGTCGCGCTTTTAGGTTTAAATCTTAAATCAGAGTTCAATCAGTTTTCCGTTCTTCTTGGCTTCCTCAATCCACTTGGGCTCGATTTCCTGAAGGAACTTCTGCTTGTTCTCGTTCAGCGTCTTCATGTCGAGACCGATGGCGGCCTGAGCCTTGGCCTTGGTGCTATAGTCAGGCACAGGGATGACATCGGTATGTCCGTGCTTGGCGGCTACGCGGGCAATGAGCAAGCGGGCCTGCTGGGCATAGTCGACAGAGTGGGAGAGCAGACGGACAACCTCTTGCGGTGCATGGAAGGTTGCGCCATGCGAGGCGATGGCATAGTCCCAACGCCACTGACTCTTGCGCAACAGGGCCTGGATGGGAGCCATCTCCGCCTCGGTAGCACCGTTGTCGATGATAAACTTAGCCTCGAAGTGGGCACGGGCCAGCTCCTGCTCGGCACGGTCGCGTACCTCGTTGCACTTTTCCTGACGCTCATAGACGTTCTGGCGCAGCACCTCGGCATCCTGGCGGTGACAAGTCTGGCAGGTGCGGTCGATCTTGGCCAATGGCGACTGAATCTGGTGGTCGCTGAACTTCACGCCGCCCTCCTGCTTATATGGCATATGGCAGTCGGCACACGACACACCGCGCTGGGCGTGGATGCCCTGCTGCGACATCTCCCAACCTGGATGCTGGGCCTTCAGAATCTTGGTCTTCGACAGCGGATGGATGTAGTCGTAGAAGCCAATCTCGTCGTAGTACTCCTCGGCAGTTTCGCAAGTCAGGCCCTTGTCGTGCGGGAACATCAGATAATTGGCCTTGCCGGGATTCTTCTCATCGTTAGGCTTGATGAAATAGTACTCCACGTGGCACTGGGCACACACCAGCGAGCGCATCTCCTGATGGGTAGCGTTCTTCACATCCAGGCCGCGACGGGCAAATGCCTCGTAGAGCGCAGGACGGGCAGGACGCAAATCCATCGTGCGGGCATCGTGACAGTCTGAGCAGCCGATGGTGTTCACCTCCTCAGCACCCAGTTCGCTCCACTTCTTGGCATAGAAGTTAGCAGGATCAAACTGATCCTTACCATTACCCAGTTCGCGCATCATACGAGGCACATCCGGACCCTTACACGTCCAACAGGTGGCGGGCTGCATATCTACGGCGATAGAATCGCGGCCGTCGGCAGTCTTCACTGTAATGCCAGGATTTCCTGTACGCAGAATCTTGCGCATATCCTCCAGCGCGTGCTTGTGGCCACGAGGGGTGTTGTAGTGGCGCGAGAAGGCGTAGCCAGCCCACAGCACCACCATCTCAGGACGCTGTTCGAGCACATCCACCTCCTGCGAAGAGTTGTACTTCGACTTGAACGTGGTATCCTCGGTCATCGCCCAAGTCTCGTACTCGCGCGGATAGTCGGCCTTGAACTTCTCGTTCTGAGCGATGATTTCATCCTCGAACACGGTACGCTTGTTGTTAAATACACTGGCCACCTCGGCTCTGCGCTCCATCAGCGACGAAACGAGCAGTCCCAATAAGAAGACCACTACCATTGAGCCTCCAAACAGAAGCCAACCTTGCCATTGTTTTAATTGCTTTGCCATATCTTGAAATTTACAATTTGACGATTTACCATTTACAATTTATTTTTCAATTTCTCAATTTTTGCAGCCATTCTGGTACTGGAGAGGGAGGCAGCGGTGTGACGCCCTCGGCTCCAGGCGTCGCCATCAGGGAGTTCATGCCGCCGTGGGGCACGTTGCGGTGGCAGTCCCAGCAGGCCTTGCCACCCTCGCGCATCTGCTGCATATAGCCCATACGGCCTGTCTTCACGAACTCCGTGTTCAACTGCTCGTGGCAGCGGATGCAGTTATCCATCACCACCTGTCCCGTCAGCGTCTCGGCCTTGATGGCCTGGTGCTCCATGTGGCCCACGAAATACGCCGTATGTTTCAGACCGTCGACAGCCTTGAAACCATAATAGACCGCCATGTTCTGGTGGGGCACGTGACAGTCGTTGCACGTGGCATCCCGTCCGTGTGACGAGTGGCTCCACGTAGCATAGTAAGGTGTCATGATGTGACAGTTGACGCAGGCCGAAGGGTTATCACCTATAAAATAGGTATGCGCCCTGAGCAGATACATAAACAATCCGCCGAGGCCGCATACGACACCCGCTATCACCAGCAAACCCACCTTTTGCCGATAGGAAAATAGTCCTGTCAGCTTACGAATTGCCGCTTTCGTTTTTTCTACAACGCTCATTTCTGTAGGTTTTAGTCTGCAAATATAATCATAAATGGGGATAGAAACTGGTAACAAATGTGACTGAGCTGTATAAAAGTTTGTTAATTTTAAGGATTATTAGCTGCTTATCGCTATCTTTGCACTATCTTTGAGTTAGATATGGATACAGAAACTCTTGAAGGCATTCGCAAGTGCCCGCTTTTTGAAGGACTGACCGATAACGAGATCATTGATCTGATGCATGCCGTCCGTTATCGTGTGACCCGTTTATACAAAGGCGACTTTCTTTTTGTTGCCGGCGAGGATTGTCTTCACGCAAACATCTTATTAGATGGTGAGGTCGTCGCTTATCTTGAAGGCGCCTCCGACCGCTATATTCGTATGTCAACCTTTCATGCCGGCAATATGTTCGCCCCGGCATTCCTCTTCGCACAAGTCCGCAGATACCCCGTCACTGTACAGGCGACGACAAACACGAAGGTGTTGAGAATCCTGTCGGCGGACTTTGAGCGGCTGCTCGAACTTGATTCCCGCCTGGCAAAGAATTTCACGGTGATTCTTTCGAACCTGATTGCCGGACTTACCAAGAAGGTGGGAATGCTCTTGCTGAGTGTCCGCGACAAGATCATTTTCTTCCTGAAAGAGGAACAACACCGTCAGCAGTCAAACACGATTCGGCTTTCCATGTCGCGTCAGGAACTGGCCGATCATTTCGGCATTCAGAAGTATTCCCTGCAACGTGCCCTCAACGAACTTCAAGAGAGCGGCGCCATCCACCTAGATGGAAAGACCATCGAGATTCTGTCAGGCGGCATATTTTGATTGATTTAATCACCATTAAATTTGATATTATTTAGGAAATGAAGAAGATTTTGACTTGCTTATTTGCCGCACTTGGGCTGACTACTGCCTGTGGCCAACAGAATTTTGACAATTATGATGTGAAGGAGTTTGCCGAACTGATTGCGGACTCCAACGTGGTAATCCTCGACGTGCGTAAGGCCGACGAATTTGCTGAAGGGCATATCAAGGGAGCCGTTCTTATTGACCAGTTCCAAAGTGACTTCGTGGAACAGGCCAAGGCTAAATTGCCCATTGACAAGACCATCGCCATCTACTGCCGCAGTGGTCGCCGCTCAGCTAATGCTGCTGGTAAGTTGGCTGATATCGGCTATAAGTGCGTGAACCTCAAAGGTGGCATCCTTGCGTGGAAAGAGGCAAATCTACCTGTGGTTAAAAGCATGTAATTGTTCACCCATCACGCCTTTCATCACCTCAAACACATTGTCACCCGTGCAATGACCTTTTCATATTTCAATAAGATCTTCCATTCTGTCAATAATAAAGTCGGCTCCGGCCTCTCTGAGCTCTTCTCTTGTTCCGTTGCCCCATGTCACGCCACAAGTCTTAGCTCTGGCATGGAGTCCCATCAGAATATCAACCGCCATATCTCCAACCACCAAGGTCTCGTCTGCCATGAATCCCAGTATATCGAGAATCTTTAACACCGGTTCCGCATCTGGCTTGGCATGAACAATATCCTGCGCCCCAACAATGCAGGAGAAAAGGGATTCCATTCCCATGCGGCCAAGTAGATCGCGTAGTGATTCGCTGGTTCGTGAAGAGGCGATGGCAAGAATGGTTCCCTGATTCCTCAGCACTTCAAGTGTTTCTTTTACTTGGGGGAACGGCATCGGAGTAATCTTCTTCAGATTCTCGGCGAAGCATCGGTGATGCACTTCGGCACACCTGTCCAGCTCATCAGCATCAAGTTGAGGAAACATCTGGGCATAGCATCCTTTCAATGGCAGTCCGATGGTAGAAGCACACATGTGTTCGTCCTGCAATGGAAGATTCAACTCTTTCATTACGTCCTGCATCGTCACAACGATGTTCCGTCTGGTGTCGCCCAGCGTCCCGTCAAAATCGAATATAATCAGTTTTATGCTCATGGCAATCCATTTACTTCATCGTTTACTCTGTCACTTCAATTTGAATTCCCTCTGGGCCGAGGATGCATCTCTCGTGATTCTCATTTTGATGTTGATTTGGTGAAGAGTTTGTTTTTCAGCCACTCGCGGATGGGCAAGTCGTAGAGTTTCAGGGCTGCATAAGCCAGACCAATGGCGAGGAAGAAGATGCAGACGGCTACGAAGATGTGCATACCAAGCGGTGCATCCTTGTGACTCTCTGCCCACGACATCTGCATGTAGATGAGGGGATAGTGGGTGATGTAGATAGGGTAGGAGATGTCGCCTAAGAACTTGATTAATGCCTCGCTCTTGACCTCCGGTCGAGCCTGCTCACGCTCGGCAGAGTCGATGCGAGCATCACTCTGCCCTCGCTTAATCGCAGCCTTGTCCCCCTTCACGCTGCTACCTGCGCCAACGGCAACGATAATCGGGAAGCAGACGAGGATGCAGAAGGCCTCATAGAGTCCGTTTGTCCATCGGCTGTCGCCCTCAGTGCCCAGTCCGAGCCAGGGCATGCCCAACAGGATGACGATGAATAGCGAGCACCACCAGAATCCTCCGCGTACCTTTATTAATTTACCCATGCGCGAGATAAGCAGACCGCAGAAGAAGGGATAGAGCAGACGGGTGAAACCTATCTGCAACTGATCGGGTGTGGTGCTCCAACCGCCGATGACCGTATAAGCTGCATAACTACGCTCAGCGAGAACTCCCAAAATGTCGATGTTCAGGCAGAGAATAATCGTAAACACAGCAAAGATAGCCACGCAGATGCCTAACAGCAGTTTCGAGAAATGTCGGATAACAAGCGCATAGAGGATGTTCGCCAGATACTCCCACTGCAGCGACCATGCCGGGCCGTTTAGTGGATTGGTCTCTCCCCAGCCGCGGATATCCATCCCGCTGGGCAGTGGAACCATCGTGAAGCACCACAGCATCACCAGAACCACCATATACCAAGGTGTGTCATTGATAAGCGGGAACGTGCTGCAACTGCCGAAGTAGAACATCAAAGCTCCGAATAGCGTGCCGAAGATCACCATCGGGTGCAATCGGATCAGTCGACGCTTGAAGAAACTCCACGTACTCATTTTATCCCAGCGATCATCATATGCATAACCGATGACGAAACCCGACAGTACAAAGAAGAAATCCACAGCCAGATAGCCATGATTGATGGGCTGATCAGCACTGCCACCATAATACGTTTCAAATAGGTGATAGGCTACCACTAGTACTGCCGCAACACCGCGTAGTCCGTCAAGGATCTCATAGCGCGGCTTCGAGGCAAGATAAATATTATTGCTCATTTTGCTTTTAGTTCGTTTAAAATGTGCCGCAAAGATAAACAATAAATCCCAAAGCAATGTGATTATGCCTTGGGATTTAATGATTATTGGGAATTACAAATTCTTCACCCAATGCTCCAGCTCGTCGTAGTGAATCACGCTGATGAGCGGATGCAGTTCCTCCGCCCCGATATACCGTGCGTAGTCGTTAACGCTGTGTACCTTCAGAATCTTTTCCATTAGTGCGGTGCCTTATTCTGTATAATTGTGATCCACCACGATGACGACTTGCTGGTCGGGAACTAACGGCTGAAGTTCGGTTGTAAGCTGACTGACAAAGGCGGCTTCGTCGTGGACGGAGATATCAGGAACAACATCGACGGAGAGATATTTGTTCTTTTCGGAATAGTAGAAGCCGTGAACCTGAACAATATCTTTGTGAGCGGCGAGGGTCTGCATCACCTTTGACTGCAATTCTGCACGACGATTCTCGCCCGTAGCCACGGCATAGACGCCGACAGTCATGATAATACCATGCTTCTCATACATCTGCGTGGAAATCCGTCGTGTCAGGCCGTGAATATCGTGGGCCGACATCGTGTCATAGACGTTGATATGCAGCGAACCAATCTTCACGTCCGGTCCATAGTTATGCAGTATCAGGTCGAATACACCATGAACGCCCTCAAAGTCTGAGACCTCCTTCTGAATCTGTTTGGCGAAGTCTGCCGAGATGCTCGTACCCAGCAGTTCGTTGACTGGCGAGGCCAGCATCTCGATACCGGCCTTGATGATAACGAGGGAAATCAATGCTCCCAGAATGCCATCGAGTGATACGCCCCACAGCAACATGACACCAGCTGAGATAAGTGTTGCCAGCGTGATGACAGCATCGAACAGCGCATCAGAGCCGGAGGCAATCAGAGCGTCGCTCTTCAGTAGTTCGCCCTTGCGCTTCACATACTGCCCGAGGATAAGCTTTACTACAATAGCCACCACGATGATCACCAGCGTAGTCGTGGTGTATTCCGGCTCCGTAGGGTCGAAGATCTTTTTCACAGACTCGATGAGTGAGGTAATACCTGCCGAGAGAACGATGACGGCAATGATGATGGCGCTGAAGTACTCGATACGCCCGAAGCCGAAGGGATGCTTCCTGTCGGCAGGACGCTGAGAGAGCTTGGTTCCCACGATAGTGATGACACTCGACAGTGCATCACTCAGGTTGTTGACGGCATCCATCACGATGGCAACACTGCTGGCCAGAATACCTACTGCGGCCTTGAATCCCGCCAACAACACATTAGCGGCGATGCCAATCCAACTGGTACGGATTATTTCCTGACTGCGATCCATATTTGTTTTTTTTTATAATATTTCTTCCAACGCTCTGGTGATATCTTGACACCATCTACTTGTATTCAAACCAATCTACATCCACATAGCCTGATGTTTCCTGGCTGCTCTGCACAAAGAGTCCAAGCATGACACCCGTGAAGCCACCGATGGTTTCGGTACTGAGAAAACGGTACTCCATTTTGGCGAGCGTGGTGAAGTTGGTGCCGTCGGAGGATGCCTGCAGATAGTAGAAATCCTTGTCTGAGGTGATGCGCAGATAGGCTTTGCTGCCACTCAGCGGAAATTCCTTTTCAACGTGGCTGGTCTGGCCGAGACGAACGACGGACTTGACAAAGAGTTTTCCGTTGCGACGCTCTGCCACCACGTCGTAGTGGTTCAACGGTGCTGCGTAAGCGGTGATGCCGGCCTGCATGCCATCAGTAATATGTGAGAGATCGAGTAGGGTGGTGGCCGTGAAGTTCAGTTCCGTCTGACGGCGGGCAATGAACGTGGGCGAGGCAGTCTCACTGAGGTCGATAGTACTGGGACGGAGGCGCAAGAAACCCTTGCGTTCCGTCAGCGAATATTTGCTATAGTCAGGATTGCACAGACTCATCCATCCCATTGGTAAGCCTAACGAATGATAACTGTCGGCAGGGGCATCGCGCTTAACGTAGTCGAATTCCTCGTGTACAGGGTCTTTTGCCATAGGTACTAACGGCAAGGTCTTGCACTGCATGTCTATCTGCAAGGTCCCATCCCCGTTCACCACTGGCCAGCCGCCCTGCTCCCACTGCACAGGAGCCAGCATCGTCTCACGTCCCATCACGTGCTGTAAATAGCCGCTGGTACGATAACCCAGGCAGATCATCCACCACGAGCCATCCGTAGCTTGTACCAAATCCGCGTGACCAAGACCCTGAATCGGACTGTTCTGCATCTTCATGTTGAAATGTGAGAGAATGGGGTTGGCTGGGTTCGGCTCGTAGGGACCGAAGAGACTCTTGCTGCGCAGGATATTCACATGATGCCCGTGCTCCGTGCCGCCTTCTGCCAATAGCAAATAGTAGTAGCCGTCCTGGCGGTAGATATGGGGTCCCTCAGGATAGCGTCCGCCAAGACCTGTTCCCAAATGGTGAATCTCGCCCAGCTGCTTACCTGTTTCTACGTCAATCTCGCAAATCTTGATATCGCCCTCCTTCCATAGGAAATAGCATTTACCCTCGTCCCAGAAAAGAGTCGGGTCACAACTGCCGATGGCGAAGTCTATCACAATCGGCTCCGACCATTCCCCAGCGGGATTGTCCGTCCACACATAAAAGTGTCGGCGCGAGGGGAACACCGTCGTCACCATATAGAACCGGCCTTCGTGGTAGCGGATGGTCGGCGCATAGATGCCGCTGTTGCCGTCGGTGCCCTTCAGGTCCACCTGTGAGGGTCGCGTCAAACAATTGCCCACCTGCTCCCAATGGATCAGGTCCTTCGAATGGAACACTGGCACGCCGGGGAAATACTGAAACGTGCTGTTTACGAGATAGAAGTCATCGCCAGCCCTGCAAACGCTTGGGTCTGCATGGAATCCAGGCAGCACGGGATTCTTGAAACCTTGGGAACTTGCCGCAGATGCGAACAGCGCCAGTGTAGCTGTGATAAATGTCCTGATCTTCATGTCTATAATGTAGCGTTTGGCTTATTAAATCTGAGGGCAAAGGTACTCATTTTTCCTTTATAATTTGTATTATTGCACCAATTATTTGTATTGTATATCAATTTTTATTCGTACCTTTACACCCGAAAACAAAATAATGTAAGATTATGAGCGAAGAAATACAGAGAATTAATCTGAATGACTACATCCAGACTGGCGAGGGCGGGACGGCTCTTACCTATACAAAAAAGGACGGTCTTTCGTTGGCTAAACTTTATAAACCCGGTTTCGAGGCCGACAGGTTTAAGGCCGAGTTCCTGACCGCCCGCATAGTGTTCGATTTGGGCATCCCATCGCCAAAGCCCTACCGAATGATTACCGACGGCGAAAGGAGCGGAGCCGAGTACGAACTGATTAAGAACAAGCGCTCGTACACACGCATCATTTCGCAAGAGCCAGGACGACTGGAGGAAATCTCGCTCAAATTTGCACACATGGCCAGAGAGCTGCACGCCAAGGAGGCCGACACCACACGGCTTTGTTCCTACAAGCAGAGAATCGAGCGCTTCTATCGTGAGAAGAACCGAGTGCCTGAGGATTACAAGCAGCGTGCCCTGAAGTTCCTGGATACGGTGCCCGACACGCCCCGCTGCGTGCATGGCGACCTGCACATCGGCAATATCATCACCGACGGCGAGCGCGACCTCTGGATCGACTTGGGCGAATTTGCTTACGGTGCCCCCGAGTGGGATCTGGCGTTGCTATGGACCATGTGCCACAATATGCCTGACGATCGGGTCCAGCACATATTCCATCTTACACACGAACAGATGATGGCCCACTGGGACATCTTCTTCCCAGCCTATCTCGGCACGTCCGACCCGCAAGCCATCGACGAGGCCACCAAGCGCCTCCTTCCATATTACGCAGCCAAAGTCCCCTACATGTTCGACATGGTCTTCAGCGCCCCCATGCCCGACGCAGCCCTGCAGAAAATCGTAAAATTACTTTAGCAGATTACATGATATGAATAGAATGTATTGCATTATGACAAAGCTTTACCTCGCACCCGACAAGCGAATCAGGATCTGGTAAAGCTTACAAAGTGCTCTTTTTTCAGCCCAGGCGCAAACAGAGCATTGTCAGGTCGTCGTTGGGTTCGGCTCCGCCACGGTGTTTCTCGACGGCTGTGGTCAGGGTCTCGATGACCTGCTTGGCCGAACCGAAGTGTGTATGGCGAAGAATGTCTAACAGGCGGTCATCGCCGAACTGCCTGAGTTCAGTATCCTCAGCCTCGTTCAGTCCGTCGGTATAGACAAACAGCGGGCGGCCCTTGATGGTGTCGATTTCCTCACCAGTGTACTTCAGGCCTGGAAAAACGCCAATAGGGGTGTTGGGGGCCATCTTCAGGAAGTCACCGTGATGGTCGCCGCCGCCGATGACTGGCGGGTTGTGACCTGCATTACAGAAACGTAGGTGACCGGTCTCGAGATCCAGCATACCTACAAACATGGTGACGAACATGTTATTGACATTATCCTCCCCCGACAGCGCATCGTTCATGCTGGTGCATATCTCGGCAGGCTCCATCCGCTGTGCTGCCAACGTGCGGAACAACCGAGTGGCCTGGGCCATGAACAGCGAAGCGGGTACGCCCTTGCCGCTGACGTCGCCCACACAGAAGTAGAGCCACTGGCCGATGAGCACGTATCCGTACAGGTCACCACCCACTTCCCTGGCCGGCATCATATAAGCCGACATGTCGAGTCCCTCGCGCTCAGGGAACGAACTGGGCACCATCGACATCTGGATATCGCGGGCAATCTTCAGCTCGTTTTCAATACGCTCCTGAGACGCTTTCATCTCTGCCATACGGTGTGCTACCCTGCGTCGATAGAGCGTGTAGATGATGAAGAACAGCGTGATGAGGACAATGGCCACGATGAGGCCGATAAGCCTCTGATGCAACAGCGAGGCACGCTGCTCGGCGATCTCCTGGTCTTTCTGCTGCGTGGCATAGATAACAGCCAGTTCGGCAGCCTCGTTTTTCTGCTCATGCACTTTCACGCTGTCTACCATCTGGGTCACCTGCCGTGCCACCTTCGTCGCTTCGGCAGTTCGGCCAGCCTTATCATAGATGTGGTAGCTCTCTGCTATGAAGGACAGATTGTCCATCGTATATTGATCCCTTCCTCCGACGTGTTCCTCGACAGTTGGCATCAGGTTGGCCGCTGCATCCCACTGGTCGGTTTGATCCAGATATCTCAGCCGTTCTATCAGGAGAAGCGGATGGTTGGCATAGGGTGATGCCATGAAGGTGTCGTAGACTTCCCTGGCCTCCTTCAATTGTCCATTGGCTGCATAGCTGACGGCTTTCATGATCTGCAGCTTGGCTCTCGTCACGGGTTCCTGAGTCGGCTGTTTTGATGTCTTATTGTGCTCAACCACCATGTCGAGCGACTTTTCGGCACGCTCTATCCAGGGCATGGCGGCTTCAGGCGACACATCGCAATAGGATATGGCGATATTCGTGCATGTATTACCAATTTGCTCTAACGTCACCAGCGTGGTATCGGTGTCGGCTATGCCCATCAGCAGGTCGTAACACTGCTGCATCGTTTTGTCGCCCTCGTCTTTTTGCTTGAGTTGCAGCTGGCAGTCTCCGATAACATACAACAGCGACGGTTCCCATACCTTCAGCCTCTGGTCGGACTCCTTTGACAACTCCTCGTATCCTGCTGCCGACACCTTCAGGGCCTCTTCCTGGTTCGTGATGTTCAACAGCGTAACCCCTAAGTTGTTGATGCCTTGATAGTACGCTCTGGGCCACTCGTCGTGCAGTTCCTTGCAGATGGCTTTTCTAAGGTGAAGTTCTGCCAACCGATAGCTCGACCGCAAGGCGTAGCAGTTACCCCTCAGGTAGTTGATCACGTAATCCGGATACTGGGCAGTAGCCGCTATACTGTCTAAAAAGACAAACACGCTGTCAGAGTTACGGGCAAATATCGCATCCACTTTGCTGGCGATGTGATAGTACTCGGCTTCTGCTCCGGTTGTCTTGTACTCGCCCTGCGGCTTGGAACAGGCTACGAGCACGACTGCCAGTATCATGCCGAAAACCGCACGTTGTCTGATCATCTTTTCCATCTCTTCTCAGTTTAGGAATAAATATTCTGCAATTTGACGACAAAGATAGTAGAAAAAACAAAAAATTCCAAATTATTTGAGAATTTTCGAACGGAAGTACTTTCGACGTAGTCAAAGTTACATAGTTTTTTTGAAAGAACATACAGTTTTCATATTAATTCTTAATTTTTGAGGGAAAAAACACGAAGAATCCATAATTATTCGTAACTTTACACCCTATTTCAAAAATATTTCAGTATTAATTCGCAAAAACTATACGATTATGAGAAAAGTGTTATTCTGCCTCATGGCAATGATGGGCGTGTTGACCCTTTCAGCACAAAGTGACGGTATTCGGCAAAGCCAAAGTATTTATGATTTCACGGTGAAAGACGATGCGGGAAAGGACGTGTCGCTCGCCGAGTACAAGGGCAAGGTGCTGCTGATTGTGAACACCGCTACCCGATGTGGATTCACGCCACAGTACAAGGAACTGGAGACGCTGTATGAGAAATATGCAAAGGATGGTTTTGAGATTCTCGACTTCCCCTGCAACCAGTTCGGAGAGCAGGCGCCTGGTACGATTCAGGAGATTCACCAATTCTGCACGATCAACTTCAACATCAACTTTCCACAGTTCGATAAGATTGAGGTAAACGGAGCCAACGAGCATCCGCTCTACACTTTCCTGAAGGCTCAGAAGGGCTTCGGCGGTTTCGATACAAACGACCAACGAGGCAAGCTTATGGACGATATGCTCCGTAAGCGTGATGCTGATTATGACAAGAAGAGTGACATCAAATGGAACTTCACTAAGTTCCTCGTCAGCCGTGACGGTAGCATATTGAAACGCTATGAGCCGACGGAAAAAATCAGCGACATCGAGGCCGACATGCTGATGGAGGTGAATCCCGTTCTGAGCAACATGATGGCACGTCGTTCCATCCGCAAGTACCTCGACAAACCCGTGGAACATGAGAAACTGGAGGC
>JAEEGK010013516.1_pt1 | contig 18386 bp, 11 predicted proteins | sample 8958771 | NCBI WGS metagenome assembly JAEEGK01 (sample SAMN16246547, study PRJNA631951) | gut metagenome | biome: gut microbiome; feature: rumen; material: SC-attached | host: Bos | place: Iran: Karaj | collected 2018-10
TTGTGCGTCAGACTACCGGTTCCGCTGTTCAGGCATACCCATATTTCAGAGCCGCCGTTCAGTCCCTGATCGTAGATCCACGCGCCCTGTTCCACAACCAGATTATCCTTCGTGCCGGAGCCGTCATTGTCCTTGATCAGGATTTTCCCGCAGAGGTCGATCGAGCCGTCGTCGGTCAGATAGATGCCGCCCGCCTTGCCGCTGCCGGCATTGTTCGTGACGGTGCAGTCCTCGAGGTAGAGGTTGTTCTCATCGAGCCAGATCGCGCCGCCGTTGTCATGGGCGATGTTCTGCCGGAAGCTGCAGCCGACAAACCATGTGGAATCATCGGTATCCACATACACTGCGCCGCCGGAAGCGGTCGAGAAATTGGTCTGAAAGCCGACGTCCCAGTTATCCCAGTCGCTGCCGAGACAGTCCGAGCGCTCTGCGCCCCATTCCTCCATCGGCACGGTTTCGGACAGATTGACAAAGCGAAACCGCTGATTTCTCTTTCCGTGAAACCCGCAGATTTTGATCTCGGTGCCGTTGTCCCAACGGTCGCCGTACACATCCATCGCATAGGAATTGTTGAGCTTGCTGCGGATGAAGAACGTGCCGTCGCCGGCATCCTCGAGCTTCCAGAGCTGCCTTACCGGATTGGAGCTGTTCGTATTCGCCGGGATGACCGCCTTGCCGCTGCCCGCCTTGCCGCCCTCGACCTCCAGCGCCGTTTTGCCGTCATCTGACTGGATGCGGTAATCACTGCCGACCCGTTTCACCTGCCAGCGCTGCTTGCCGCCCCTGTTCGCCTTGTTCAGTGTCAGCTTTCCCGACTCCCTGTCAATCGCGCTGCTTCCGGCATTCACGGGGACGATTGCAAAGGACACACCCTCTTTCAAAACTGCATAGGGGTCTGCTGTAACGGAGCTTCCTGATTCCGATGCAGTCTGCTCCGACGCCGCGGTATCCGCGGCTGCTGCGGGTACCGGCTGTGCTAGCGGCAGAAGGCTGCACAGCACTGCCGCAAAGAAACAGGTTATTCTTTTACGCATGCTACGCACTCCTTCCGCTTATTTTTTCTTCTTATGGGATTTCTTTTTTCCTGATTTCGGCTTGTTTGTATTCTGCACGGACTTTTTCTTTTGCGGTGCCGCTTTCGGCGGTTCCGGTTTTGCAGCAGGTTTCTTGGCTGCCGACTGTACCGGCTGCGGCTTCTCAGCGCTTTTGCGAATGAAAAATGCCGCGATGACCGCGATGAGGAACGCCGCCGCACCGAGGATCAGGACATACCAGCCCTTTGAAAACGCAGACGCCTGATATTTGCTGTCGCGGTCGGCGCGCTGCGTGTGGTCGAGAATCGGCGTGCGCTGCGACGAGCTTTGCAGACCGTTCAGGACGCTCAGGCTTTCCGGCAGACCGTCCCGGAACGTCAGGAACGAAACAGAAACCGTCTGCTGCACCGCATCGGATGCAGCCTGCTGTGTTGATGCGGAAGATGTGGTTTCCTGTTCCGTTTCAGAGAGTGTGGTTTCCTGCTCCGTTTCGGAGACTGTGGTTTCCTGCTCCGTTTCAGCAGACGTTGTTTCTGTATTCGTGTCGGCGTTCTGCTGCTCCGTTTCAGAGGATGTTGTCTCCGGTTCCGTTTGAGCAGATGTTGTTTCAGTATCCGTGCCGGTGGTTTCCGATTCCGGTTGCGTTGCGGTCGATGCCGCTATTTCTGCGGGTTCTGCCTCCTGCAAAAACTGCACCGGCAGACGCACACAGACGCTGCGGTCGAACTGCAGCTCCTGCATCGCGTCCTCGTTGACTGCGAAGCTGTATGCGTTGGACACGCCCTTGACGCCGAAATACCCGGAGACCCAAGTGCCGAACAGCGTTTCGCTGACCTCGTCCGGCGTATTCGCGTAGATCATGGAGATGGGATTGCCCGCCGCGGAATCCTTTGTACTGTAGAGATAGTAGGGCTGCTGATTGCCGATTGCCTTTGCCGACGTCCGCACATATTCGATGCCGGAAATGCTGACCGCATTACCCGTGAGTGCCTCGTTCTCAGCGCCCTGTTCCAGTGCATCGACCGTTTCCGCGGCAACCGCTGTGATTGCGGTCAGAGCTTCTGCCGCGTTCGCGGTGCGCTTATACGCTAGAATCGTGCAGGTGTCGGGGGAACTGTCGATGTCGCCCTCTGCGAAATAGTTGTAGCCGAACTGCGCCGCAGTGTAGACCGCATTCCAGCGGTCGGTGTCGCAGATGGGCACGACCTCGCTGACATACGGGCAGACGATGCCGTCGCGGATCTGCGCGAGATACATCAGCGTTGTGTCGCTGTGCAGCTCCAGATCGGCAGGCGCACCGTCGGGTTTGCGGACGATTTCCGCGCCGTCATTCGGAATGGCAAGCAGCTCCTCGCCCGCCGTCACATCCGCTTTCAGGATGTTCAGACCGACCAGCGGGGAACCTGCGCGCCCGTCCTTTGTGTAATACACGACGCCAGCGCCGCCGCCGCAGTTTTCATCCGCGTCAATATGCGCCGCGCAGGTGTAGGTGATTCCGTCCTGCGTCAGCGTATCGCCGCTGTCCGGCGCGATCAGCAGATTTGTCACTGCCTGACCGCTGTTCAGCTTGTAGCCGAGATAGACCTGTTTTTCATCGGATACACTGTCATTCAGTCCGACCGACAGCACATGCCAGCCGTTTTCCTCAAGCTCCGCGGCTGCCTCCGCGCCCGAAGCGACGGTAACATCGCTGATGAACAGGATGTTTTCCGCGTTTGCCGGAACAGCGGGAACTGTCAGCGCCGCGGCGGAAAGAGCCGCAAGAATTGCAAAGACCCTGCCTGCAATGGTTCGTTTCACAAAAGATCACCCCTTTGCTTTTGCGGTTTTCTTTGCCGGACTGCTCTTTGCGGCTTTTTTCGATACGCCGCCGCGCAGCAGCAGAATGGCGGGGATATATGTCAGCACAGGCAGCAGCACGCCGGTATACGGATAATCCGACTGCACGAGCAGATTATAGGTCGCGTGATAGATGATCGCGGCGGAGAGCAGCGCGAAGGTGCCGCAGAAAAACAGCTTGCGGCGCTTTTTGATGTACGAAATGCCGTACCCGACCATGACCGTGCAGACGCCGTGAACCAGACCCGAGCCGAAGCCTCTGACCAGCGCCCAGAGGATCGTGACGTCATCGACATTCTGCACCAGAATGACGATATTCTCCAGCAGCGCAAATCCGACGCCGACGGCAAAGGCGTTCGCGATCAGCGTTTTCCGGTCGTCCGTGAACACGATCGCGCAGTAGAGAATGGGGAGCGCCTTGACGATCTCTTCCGTGACCGGGGTGATGGTCGTGGTGACATAATACATATCGCTGTCGAAGAATTTGAGGAGGATCTGATTCAGCTCCGAGACGAACAGGCATGCAAAGATGCCGACGATCATGAAGCTCACAACGCCGCGGGTTTTTTTGTCCATGAGCGGGAGCATGAGCCCGAGCGACACGACGATGCAGATGAAGACGATATAACTCAGATTGACCATGTCTTGATACCTCCCTCGAGAACCGGAATGAAGATCAGCAGGGCGATGCAGAGCAGAACATACAGGATGATGCTGCAAACGGTGGGAACCGCGAAAAGCCCCAGCAGCATTTCACCCATGCAGAGGAATGCGTAGACCAGAGCGAGCAGATTGTACTTGCGGATGCTGCGGATGACGCCGAAGCTGACATCCGGGATGATGAGGTGTTTCAGATGGTAGTATGTTGCCGCCGCGATGATTGCCGATTCGACGCCGAACACGACCGTGGTCTGCGTCAGCCCCGCAAATGCCGCATAGACCGCGAACATTCCAAGCACCGCAGCCGGAGCCGCAAGCGCGGTCAGCCGGTATTTCCGGTACTGCGCAGAGCCGTCATCGACAAGGGAATCCATCTGACCGTAATTGGAGGAAAAGAAAAACAGGAAGCTTCCGACAACGCCGAGAATGCCGACGTGAAAGCCGTCCTGAATCCGCCCCACAGTGAACAGCTGCAGCGTTTCAAAGAGCCGCCCTAGCATCGCACAGCCGATGCCGTACACGATCATCCGGATATACAGCGCAGATTTTGAACGGAAAAACCGGAGCAGCCCGTAGGCAAATCCGACGGCGGCACAGAGCGTCATTGCAAGATACAGATACTTCTTCATTTGGAAACCACCTTCATCTTTGCCCCGCAGCGCAGGATATGTTCTCCTTACTACCGTTTTATAACATCATTCGGGACAAGTCAACTGCCGCTTTGGCAGTAAACAGCGGGGAAAGTGCTTTTCGCTCAATTTCAGAAGCACATCCCCGGTCATTGCTGTGCAATTTCCCGAAAAGCACGGGTTTTGCCGGAGATTCGGATGACTTTTGCAGCCAAGTGTGCTATACTTACTGTGAATGATATCTGTCCTGAATGAGCGAGGTGAGAGGAATGCCCGAGCCCAAATACATGCTTCGTCAGTTCATGTATCTCTGTTTCCGTTCGGTGCTGATCGGTTTCATTGTATTCGCCTGTTCCGGTGCGGTCACGGCGAAGGCGGCGCAGGACATCCGCACATGGTCTGCCCTGCAGGAAGCGATCAACGGTGCCGAATCCGGCGATACAATCAAATTGCAGGCTGATCTGACAGCGGGTGCGCATGATTCCTCGCTCCGCATTCCGGACGGAACAAGCATTACCCTTGACCTGAACGGTCATACGATCGACCGTAATCTGAAGGAGAACGGCGGGAGCGAAGGCACGGCAATCTACATCTCCGCCGGCGCGCTGCTGACCGTGAAGGACAGCTCGGCGGATTCCGCGGGAAGCATCACCGGCGGATACGGAGCAGACGGCGGCGGCATCCGCAATATCGGCACGCTGATCCTCGAGGGCGGCTCTGTCACGGGAAACAGAACCTCTGACAGAGGCGGCGGCATCGCAAATTACAGCGTACTGGTCATAAGCGGCGGAACGGTCACAGGGAATACCGCGGATGAGAAGGGCGGCGGAATCTTCAACGGCATCAAGGGGCGGCTGACGCTTGAAAACGGCGCTGTATACGCAAATGATGCGCCGCAGGATGCAGACGTCTGTAATATCGGCGCGGTCGGCACGGTCGGCGGAGATTTTCACTTTTACACCGCGCTGACATCCTATCTGGAGATGCTGGCGGTGCTGCCGACCCTCGTGCTGCTGACCGTCCTGTTCTTTGCGGTGATGCTGGACAACTATCTGGACAAGGGGCAGAAACGAATCCTGTATCTCATCACGGTGCTGGTATTCACGCTTGTGATACAGAACTATTTTGAATCCCGCGTGCCGGGAGACCGCACATTGCTCCGGACCCTCCTTGCTGTCTGGGGATACGCCGTGCGGCCTGCCATCCTTGCGCTGTTTCTGCACCTGATCCGTCCCGGCAGACCGTTCCGGCTCGTGTGGGCAGCGGTCGGCATCAATGCCGCGCTGTATCTGACTGCGCTGTTTTCGCCGCTGACTTTTTACTTTTCAGGCGGTCACTTCCATCAGGGACCGCTGCATCAGACCTGTCTGATCGTCAGCGCTGCGCTGTTTGCGGATTGCCTGTACCTGACATTCCGGGTGTTCCGCCCGAAGCAGCGGAAGGAAACATGGATTCCTGTTTTCGCGCTCCTGATCATCAGTCTGTCCGTTGCAATGGATTATACAGTTACTTACCATTATCAGCCGGTCAGCTTTCTGACCATCGCCATTACCATCAGCAGCATGATGTATTACATCTGGCTGCATCTGCAGTTTGTTCGCGAGCACGAACGGGCACTGGAGGCGGAGCACCGCATTCAGATCATGATGACGCAGATTCAGCCGCATTTCCTGTTTAACACGCTGACCGCCATCCGGGCACTGTGCATCAAGGATCAGAACGCCGCCGTGCGCACCATCGGTCTGTTCAGTGCGTATCTGCGGCAGAATCTGGAATCGCTGAATCAGTCGGAGCTGATTCCGCTTGCAAAGGAGCTCGAGCATACCCGTATCTACACGGAGATCGAGATGATCCGTTTCCCGAATATCCGGGTCGAATACGATATCCGGGACGAAGCATGCAGTGTCCCGGCGCTGACGGTGCAGCCGCTGGTGGAGAATGCGATCCGGCACGGTGTGCGTGAACGGGAGGAAGGAATTGTCAAAGTGACCGCTTACCGGGAGGGCGGCGTGCATTTGATTGTGATTGCGGATAACGGGGTTGGCTTTGATGCGCAGCAGGTGAAGGACGCGGACGGTACGCATATCGGCATCCGCAATGTGCGGGAACGGCTGGCGCAGATGTGTCACGGGCAGATGGAGATCGACAGCAGACCGGACGAGGGCACGAAAATCGTGCTGACAATTCCTGTGGATGAGGAGATGAACGGATAAATGAAAATCATCTGTGTGGACGATGAGCCGCTGGCAGTGGAGGATACCCTTGCGATGTGCCGGACGATCTCACCCGTTATCTCGGCAGCGGGCTTTACAAAAGCGGAGGAAGCGCTGGAATGGCTCCGCACACACCCCGCGGATATTGCGCTGCTGGATATCAACATGCCGAGGGTGAACGGCATCACACTGGCAGAACAGATCAGGCAGATCAGACCGGAGACGGCGATTCTGTTCCTGACGGCGTATAAGGAATATGCGTTTGATGCGTTTTCCGTTCACCCCACAGGCTATCTGCTCAAGCCCGTGATGCCGGATATGCTGAAAAAGGAGATCGACTTTGCAGTGTCGGCACACCCGCAGGCGGAGACGCCGCATATCGAAGCGCGCACATTCGGGAACTTTGCGCTGCTGATCGACGGAAAGCCTGTGCGGTTCAAGCGCTCCAAATCAAAGGAGCTGCTGGCGTATCTGATAGACCGTCAGGGAAGGAGCGCAGCGCGCCGGGAGATTTTTGCCGCACTGTTTGAGGATATGCCCTTTGACCGCAGCTGGCAGAAGTATCTGGATGCGATCATCCGTTCTCTGCGCGATACGCTGCGTGAATACGGAATCGAGGAATTGATGCAGCTGGAACGGAACGGGATCCGCATCGTCCCGGAAAAGCTGGACTGTGATATGTACCGCTTTTACCGGGGAGAAGCCGAGGCGATCCGGTTATTCCGCGGGGAATACCTCTCATCCTACGGATGGGCGAGCATGGCGGAGGCGGATATGCGGACCATGTGGGAAAAGCAGATTTCCCCCTGACATACAGAATATTGCTCCAAAGCCCGCGAACACGCTGCGACGGACAGTGCGTTCGCGGGCTTTTGTAAAATTTATGTGAACAATGGAGGTTTTCCGGAAAACGCGGTCTGTTTGATGGACATTTGATGGACAGCGTGTGCTATAATAGGTAAATATCAGGACAGAACGTGAACGAAAGGAGGGTGCAGCCGAAGCAATGAATATCATATACATCCTGCAGGATTTCGCGGATACCTGCTTTCCCTCTCTGCTGATTCTGTTCCTCCTGCTGACCTTCATGACGATCAACAGGAATCACCCGCCGCCGTTCTCATCCGCCTTCAAATGGGCGTTTCTGCTGCTGTTTTTGCTTGTCGTTCTGCATTACGGCGATGAAATGCTCGCAGGTGACACAAAATACAGGCTGCCTGACATGACACCGGAGCAGACGGTTCTTCTCCGTCGGGTATGTGCCGCGCTGAAATATGTCATTGAGCCTGTCATTATTTTGCTGCAGCTCATGATCGTTGCGCCGTCCTCCCGCTTCAAATATCCCTGCATCATGCTTGCAGTCATCAATGCGGCGGTTTATTTTCCGGCTGTCTTCGGTGCGGAATATGCTTTCTATATTATTGCAAAGGACAACGGAGTGACCGCATTTCACCGCGGATCCTTCGGGTTCACGATCTTCTTCGTGCTCATGTGCTATGTCATACTGCTGTATGCCTATTCGGTCATGTATTTCAAGAAGAACCAAACCGAACAGAGCCTTCTGCTGATCGCGCTGGTATCCCTTGCGGTTGCGGATGCGTTCGCGGAATATACAAATATCATGGGCGGTCATTCGACGGATATCATCGTTGCGGGCACGTTTGCATACTATCTGTATCTGACCTCGATCCACTATCAGCAGATGCGTGCGGAGGCTGCCGAGAGCAAGCTGAAGATCACACAGCAGGAGATCACCATTCTGCGCGACCAGATCCAGCCGCACTTCATCAACAATTCGCTGAACATTATCCGGTCTCTCATCCGCAAGGACAGCCGCGCCGCGATTCGTTCCATTGACAGCTTTTCGGAATATCTGCAGGCGCATTTCCGGACGCTCCGGCATGACAGCATGATCCCCTTTACAGAGGAGCTCGACAATGTCAGGGCATATCTTTCGCTGGCGATGGCAGATGTCTCGCGCAAAACGCAGATCATCTATCAGCTGGAAGAAACCGATTTCAGCATTCCCCCGCTCTGTCTGGAGCCGCTTGTGGAAAACGCCGTGCTCCACGGTGCGGGCGAACAGGACGGCATTATCACCATTGCTTCCCATCGGACAGAGCAAGGCATCGCGGTGGAGGTGATCGACAACGGCACCGGCGGGAGCAATCCGACGGAATCCCGAAAAAAGCGAGTCGGCATCGGCGTTGAAAATACAAGGAAGCGCTTAAAGCTGCTTTGCAGCGGCAGCCTTGAAATACGGAAGCTGCCCGAGGGCGGAACCTGCGTGCGCATGCTGATTCCGCAGGAGCAAAAGGAGAAGGAAGCATGAAAATTCTGGTCGCAGACGATCATCAGAGCGTTGTGGATGATGTGGTTTACGAGCTGGAGGAGCTGTATCCCGATGCGGAGGTCACAGGCACATCGGTCGCCTCCGAGATCCTGCCGCTCTGCCGGGAAAAGCATTTTGATGTTGTGATTCTGGATATCGACCTCGGCAGTGAGAACGGAATCCAGATCGCGAAGAGCATTCAGGCGGAGCAGCCCCGTGTGAATATCGTTTACATCACAGGCTATGAGGGCTATGCGCTGGAGAGCTTTGAAACGAATGTCAGCAGCTTTCTGCTCAAGCCGATCACAACTGCCAAAATTGAGAAGGCGATGCGCTCCCTGCGCTTCCCGGTTTCCGGTATTACGGACGAAATGATCACCGGGCTGAACAAGGGGGATGCCGTGATCGGAAAACGGATCCGGAAGCACCGGGAAGAACGCGGCATGTCGCCCGATGAATTTTCGGCGGAAATCGGCGTGGATACCTCGACGGTGTATCGCTGGGAAAAGGGCTCGCGCGTGCCGGATGTGGTCACGCTGCTGCAGATCGCCAGAGTGCTCGGGATCGGGCTGAAGGACCTGATCGGAGAATAACCGGTATGGATGCCGTTTTCGGCTGAAATATATTTTCATCACAGGAGGAATGAAAATGAAATCAAAAGCATTCAGAAGAGTCACAGCAGGCATCACAGCAGTGCTTGTGACAGCGGCGTATGTCCCCGCTGTCATCGCATCTGCGGATGTGCCGGATTTCGGCGCGGTGACGGAGATGCCGACCGCACCGTTCGGAACGGCGGGCGAAAACGCGCCGTATCACGCAAAGCCCTGCAATGAGCGCTTGGCGACGCTGCCGGAGGCGCTGATGAAGCTGACCGACGACGGCTACACATGGTCGGGCGACTATGGCGCAGGAAAGCCGACATGGGCGCTGACCCTGATGGACTACGCCAACATCTATTCGTACATCCACACGCACGACATTGACGCGGACACGCTGCGTGCGGTGCTCGAAGACGGCGACAGCATGCTGCACAAGAAGCCCTTCACGGCAGAGGAGATCGAGCTGCTGCTCGGCGACGACGAAGCCGCGGCAATGGCTGCGTTTGCGTCTCCGAGCACCATCGTGATCGGCGAAAAGGGCTACTGCGCAAAGTGGATGTACTATCACACGGTCGAGGAGTATGCCGCAGAGGGCATCACGCCGGAGATGGTCGCAGCCGTGCTGCCGTATTACTACAATGCGCTCTATGTGCAGGAGGCAGCAGATGCCTTTTCGCAGAAGCTGTCGCAGTATGCCGGACAGCTCGGCGCGACGAAGTGGCATCAGTGGAAAGCGGGCGATATCAACATCGACGGCACAATCAACGATGACGATACCGCGCTGCTGACGGCATTTCTCGCCGATAAAGCCGCCCTGACCTTCACGCAGTGGGCATCTGCCGACATGGACGGCAACTCCGATGTGAACGAAGCCGATCTGACCGCCCTGAAAGAGAAGATCGACGCAGGCATCGAGGACAGCGGCGTCATGCTCGATGTGATCGAGTTCTGCCAGTATCCGGACTACCCGACCGGCTGCGAGAGCGTTTCGCTGTATATGCTGCTCGACTACTACGACGTTGACGTGACCGTGGACAACATCTACGATCTGCTGCCGATGGGTGCGCAGCCCTATGACGACGAAAACGGCGTGCGGCACGGCGCCAACCCGGAGCGTGAATTTGTCGGCGACCCGAGAAGCGACTATTCCTACGGCGTGTTCAATGAGCCGATCGCAGCAGTCGCGGAGCAGTTCAAGCCGGGCGTCAAGACCGAGCGCGGCGTGACCGTTGACAAGATCAAGGAGATTCTCGATACCGGGCATCCGGTGCTTGCGTGGTATGTTTCCGCGCCGATGCGTGATATCATGTACCGCTGGACATGGCTGGACGAGCGCGGCGAGCTGGTGACATGGCCGGGCGGCGAGCATGCAGTCGTGGTCTGCGGCTATGATGAGGATTCGATCACCTACCGCGACCCGAATGCCGGAACGACCGTCTGCATCGACTATGCGACCTTTGAAAAGAGCTTCAACGAGCTGGGCGGCAGAATCGTCTATTATACGGATGAAGAAGCCGAGGCTGTGAGCTATATCGCCGAATCCGGCGTGCAGATGTTTGCGCAGCCGACGGCTCTGACCGGCTCGGAGACCGCGCCCGAAGCGGGCTGGTATGCCGTTTCCGGTGACGTGACGGTCGACAGCGATCTCGCACTGAGCGGCGACGTGAAGCTGATCCTCGCGGACGGCGCTGCACTGACCGTGAACGGCGGCATTTCCGGTGACGGCACGCTGACTGTCTACGGGCAGACCGAGGGCACGGGCACGCTGAACGGCAAGACAGTTTCCGTGAGCAGCTACGCGCAGTACGGCGGCAAGGTCACGCTGACCTCCGACACAGAGTTCGCGCTGACCGGCAGCGAATCCGTCAGCCTGCTCGGCGGACAGTTCGCCGGCAGCGCGGGCGTTTCCTCCGAGGGCACGATCACGCTCGGCTTCATGAACGAAACCGACAGCATCCTTGCGGGCAAATATGCGGCGGAAAAGGTCGTTGCTGCGGAGAATCAGGCGCTCTATATCCCTGATTTCCCCAAGGATTTCAGCCTGGACACGGTTTCCGGCAGTATATCTGTGACATATAACGGAGAAGAACAGTCCCCCGCAAAGAAAAATGTGATCGGCAACGCATGGTTTAATGAGCCGATCTACTCCGGCGTGATTTCCGACTCGAACAAAAAGCTGCAGTTTGCACAGAACAGAACGCTCGTCCCGTATCCGGAGGCATTCGATCCGGATCTGCGCTGGATCAATACGCCGCTTGGCGAGGATGATTTTGAGATCGGCGAGGCAGAATCTGCAAAGTATGCCTGTGTTCCGGGCACCGGCGAACTCGCATACTACATGGTCGAACTGATCGGCAAGGGCGCATATTTCGGCTCCACAGTGATCGACTGGTTTATGCAGTCTGCCGATGTCAGCGGTGATATTACCGTGACACCGAAGGCACCGATCATCAGCGACGGCAGCCCCGTGACCGCCGAGGATTTCGAGATCACGGCATCCTCTCCGCTGGCACAGGTGCTGGTCGATGAGATCGCGGATGGCAAGGCACAGGCTCAGATCGGCTTTTACAGCGCCGAGCCGCTGACCGGTGATGACATCACCTCCGAATGCAAGGCGGATACCGCACTGGAAAAGGGTCATATCTACGATCTGAACGACCTCGGCGCGTATATGATGCTGATGATTTCGGACGGTGAGAATCTGAGTTTCTTTACAGCAGTCAGCCCGGGCAAACTGAACGATTCCATCTATGTCATCAAGAACGGCGAGCGCATGAACGGCTGTGTCGAAATTGACGAAGACGGCGCGCTGTGCTATTACGAGGTGAATAAAAACGGCGAAGATACCTATTTGAAGGGCGAACAGACCCCGTATATGTACTGGCATATCCAGAAGACCGGAAGCTCTGACATCATGCCGATTTATTATCTGAAGCAGGATTTCACGGAAGCGCAGAGAACAGAGGTGATCGAGCCGGGTGATTATGTTGCCAGAATGATCATCTCCGAGACCGACAGCTACAACTACGACGATGTGACCAAGATCATTCCGTTCACGGTGGAAGAAAACACGACGCCGCCCGATGAATCCGAGCAGATCGCACCGGACGAGACGCTGCTCCGCTGGGCGGAAACGGATTACGAGGACAAGACCGGCACGGACGTCACGGCGTTCCCGATCGAGAAGGCGGACGGCACCATGCTGATCGCGCTCAAGGACAGCGAGGGCAACCACGTCATGAGCTATGAGATCGACACCGCGACCGGCATCGGCACCGACGACAACGGCGAGGAGGTCAATCTCCCGCAGACCGGAAACAATTCGCTGACGAATCTGATTCTGGCGGTCATGGCATTCATGATGATGATTGCAGGCGGCTATGCAGTTCATGCATCCGGTATTCTTCGCCGGAAGACGCTCAGAAAATAAGCTATTCTGATCACGGAAGGGACAGCCGGTATCGGTCATGAGGAAGCAGCCTCATGCAGCCGGGAACCGTCCGCCTCCTGAAAACAGCACCGATCACTCTGCCCTTCGGCGGTGATCGGTGCTGTTTGTATCTCTGAACGGACGCAGACAGGGAGCCCCGCACGGGACCCCCTGCTGCACTGTCAATTCTGCGGCTTCAGCTGAATCGGAATCGGATAGTGGTAGTCGAAGGTGTGGATTCGCGGCTCTTCATCGCTGGACGTTGACTGAATATCCGCGCGCAGACCGACATAGACGCCTTCCAGAGCACCGGTCGGGCTGTAGCTTATCTGGAAATAGCTTTCCTCCTGCTGCAGATTCACCAGTGTATTGGTCAGATACCCTCCTCCGGCGACATGCTGCTGTACAGTATAATCCGGTATCGCGGTCAGCCTGCCTTTTTTCAGCGTTCCGGTGTCCTCCGTCACCTCTCCGGTGAATGTGACACTTCCGCGGGATGCGCTCACAGAGAGGGGTTCTCCCATATAAGTAACCGATGCCTCCAGTGCGGCTGCGGCAAGCGTGATGCTGACCTTGCCGTCCGGTGTGATGACAGCGCTGCTGCCGCCGATTTCCGACTTCTCCAGCTGATCGGACAGCAGCGAAAAGCTCTCATTGTAAAAATGGCACAGCATGGGGTCTGTTTCCAGAATCAGATTGTCATACCGTCCGGTATCATCATTCCGGTACAGAATGTACTTCTGAATCTCTGCGCTGCCGTCCAGCAGCTGCTGTCCGTATTGCTGCTCCTCCAGCACCATGAAATCGTCCTGCAGGGTGACGCGGAACCGGAAGTTCTGCGCATTCAGCTTTTCATCCCGCGATTCATCCGCGAGCAGCAGATTTTTCCCGTTGAAGGAATACAGCGTGCCGAGCTTTTTCTTCGACAGAGAATAACTGGCATAGCTTTTGAACTGCTCTGACTCCCCTGCTTTGACATCAATGATGACATCTACCTTTGAACCGTCGCCGTTGGGATCGCGGAACAACGCGCGGTACTGCCGGTCGCCGATTTTGCTCTGCCATGTGCCGGCAAACTGCTCCAGACCCTTTGTATTTTTGTCTCCGTATCGCACCGGGATGCGGATGTCATGGATCGACTGCGTGTTTGCCTCCGGCGCGAGTGTCTGACGGGTCTCATCCGACATGCCTGCGAACATGATGTATTTGTCCGTTTTGAATTCAACGTTTTCCCAGTCTGCCTTGCCGTCCAATCCGTTTTTGCCGTCGGAGACAGCCACCTTGGTCGGGCAGCCCCAGCGCAGATAATGATAGACGTTCGTCACCAGAAGGATCGGCTTGTTTTCTCTCTTCTGCAGTGTCAGACGCTTTTTCAGGATATCCCGGATCGCTTTCTCGTTTGCGGGACGGAACAGCGGGAACGAACGGTCATCCGTGAACTGGAACTGCGTATATGCCGTTTCGCTCTGCCTGACGCCCTCGATGGATTCATCCTGAATGAAAAATGTCAGCTGCGTATTGAAAAACGGCAGGACATCATCATAAAGCTGATCGCGCACCTCCTTGACGGCATCGTGGAAGAAGCGGTCATACAATGCGTTGATCTGTTTATTCGTGTTGGAATAGAGCACCTGCCTTGCGTGCGCTTTCAGCGCTGCCGTCTGTTTGGCGGTGATATAGCAGAACTGCTCCAGATCGCCGATTGTATTTGCATTCATGCTGTTGGGACCGAGCGGATCGGCTGCACTGCGGCTGCTCCAGATTTTGCTCCAGCTCTCGTTCTGGTTTTCGGTCCAGTTGACGATATGCAGGCAGCGTTTGACCTCGAGATCGGACAAAGTGGAATGCGAGGCTGCAAATTTATTGAGCTGTGTCTGCGTATTCTTATTCGGGTCATACCGCAGCTCCGGGGCTTTCTCCGGGCTGAGATACGATGCCGTGCTCTCCCGCCAGCAGATATCACGGAGCTTGGCGCTGTCGCCCGCCTGCCCGTTCAGACCGTCGAAGAAGCGGTCGATATAGGCTTCGTATTCCTGATAGAGCGCCATGATCGCATTCGACATTTTCACGGGGTCCGCCTGATAGTGATCGGCGATATACCGAAACGCATCTGCCCAGCCGGTTCCGCGGATATTGACCTGCGTATCGTGACCGAGTGCGTGCGCGGCGCCGTCCGGGGGCGGGATTTTGCCGATGACCCGTTTCAGGGAATTCTGCACAGCCCGGTCTGTGCCGTCGTTGTAATCGGAAACGTAATAGTAGAATGCCATCTCCTCCAGCGTGGCACCCTCACCGAGCGGATACTGCGCCTTGTACGCCTGATTGCCTGCATTCACGATCTTCGTTGCGCCGAAAATCGCTGCACAGGCAAGCGCACAGAAGGCAGCGACCGGAGCGGCACCGATCGCACCGGCAACAAACCCGCAGAGTCCGACGATCGCGGAGGCTGCGCTCCAGCGGTTTGATTCCAGAATATTGCCCAGCCCGACACCGCGCGACACCTGATCTGCGACATTGACGACCAGAATGCAAAGTCCTGCGGCTGTCAGCAGATAGCTGCTCGCAAATGTGTTCCAGTTCTTCCCGTCAAGGAATTTCGCGCCCTCCAGAAAGCTCTGCGTGTTCGCTGCGGTGTCGTCTGCCAGCCCCATCTCAGAGGCTGTGACTGAGAGACCGAGCTCTGCATTCACGCCGCCGGAGCCCTCCAGCAGCCCCTTCAGCACGCCGTTGGCGTATCTGTTTTCCGCCTTGAACAGCTTTTCGTAATCGGGAATTCTTGCCAGACCGACACCGTAGAGAAAAGTATTGACATCAAGATACTTGCAGTGATCCTCACTCGGTCTGACGCAGAACAGGCTCGTTCCGTCCGTCTGATAATAGGCAGAAGCCAGCACAGCGGTATCGCGCATATCCCCGAGCTGCTTTTCGGCTGAACGCTGCGCGCTTTCCGAGAAATGCGTCATAAAGACCGTGCAGCTCGCGCCGTCCTCGCTCAGCGTGTAATAATCCTCCTCCCAAGCGCCTGCGTCTGCATTGTAATGCACCATGCCGTCAAAGAAATCCTTTTCTCCCTGAACCGGCACGGTGATCTCGACCTCGGTCGGGAATTCTGTCTGCCCGGAGGCGAGCGAGTAGTCGTAGGTATAGAGCACGGAGCCGGTTGCCGCACAGGTCCTGACCGGCAGCTTTTTGACGATCAGCGTGTCGGTCTCATTTTCGAGATTCCACCATTTCAGATCGGCGTGTATGCCGAATTCCGGGAAATCCGCCTCCGGATTCTCCTGTGAAACGGGCGCTGACAGTGTCTCGGCGCGGTCGTATTCCTCCTGCGTGAAGGTCACGTCGATGAAGGCGGGGTTTCCGGGGGAATTCTGTGCGGTGATCCCGATCGGCTCCTGATAATACTGATTGAGCCGCTCCTGCGTGATGCCGAGCTCCGCCAGAAGCGCGGGATCAGCGAGCGGTGCTGTTCGGCTTTCCTGTTTGATGACAGGCGTATCATTTCCGATGCTGTTTTCGGTCCGGCTCTCCCCGTTTCTGAACCAGCCCGGATATTTGAATCCGGCAAAGGCTGCCTCTGCCAGCATGAGCACGGAGAGAAACACGGCAAGACCGGTCGAGCCCTTTGATTTTGCCGGTACCGGACGCTGCGGCTGTGCCGGGAGACGCTGCACCGGCGTCTGATTCCGGCTGACCTGCTCCGCCGTCGGCATTGCACGCTGTCCGGGTATCTGCTGCACCGGCGTCTGATTCGGAATGACCGGCGCCGGGGTCTGCGCAGAACGCTTTGGCTCCGGCATCCGATGCTGCGGCATGGCTCTGCGGATGCCGTCTCCGGTTTCTGCGGAGGGCGGCTGCGGTGATGCGGGAGCAGCAGGAAGCCTGTACCCGCATTCCGTGCAGAATTTCGAGCCTGGCATCAGCGGCGAGCCGCAGTTTTCACAGAATTTTGCCATGAGACTCCCTCCCTTCACGGTCTGACTAAAGCGATCGCGCCGTAGGTACTGTCGGGCCAGAACACCGTGCCGAGACCGTACTGCCTGCCGTCCTGCTCGTCGAATTCATACAGACTGACCGCACCCGCGCCCTCTGCGTACACCGTTCCGACAGAGGTCCACGGTCCGGTATAGACGGAATCCTCTTCGCTGCTGTGCCCCTCGTCGCCGGAGTAATTGACATAGAAATAGTCCCAATCGAGCGTGACTGTGACCTTCTCCGGCGTGCCCGAGAGCTTAATGTTCATGAGATAGGTGACGGAATGCTCGACATCGTCCGGGCTGGAGACAATGTACGCCTTCCAGCCGCCCTGCACCGCGGAAAAATCGGTGAGCTTCACGGCACTGCCGTTGAGATTCTGCCAGACAAAGCCGCTGCTGCCGTTGAGGAACGTGTCGCCCATGTCCGCGTATTGTGCATAGGCATCGGTACTGTAGTTCTGTTTGCCGGAGGATGCCTTTGTCGTTGCCGCGGTGTCAGAGACAGCTTCGGTCTGCTGTGTAACGGAGCCTGTGCTCTGCGTCGTCTGCGTCGTCTGCGTGCCGGTCGTTCTGCTGTCGCTGCTCTGTGAGACGGCAGCACCGGAGGAGCTCTGCGCTGTCGGCTTCTGCGCGTTTTTTTCCGCAAAATAGGATTTCAGGATCACCGCCAGCAGCACGATATCAATGATCGTGACAAGAAGAATATACAGCCTTTTCATATCATCCCCTGCCTTTCCGTATGCAATGAAACGGACTTCTGTTTTTATCATAACATATTTCAGGCTGTATGTCAACAGTTATTGTGAAAAGTGTTGGCGATGTGTTCAAAGATTTGATTTGCATGATATCAGAAAACCGCCGCCCGCAGCAAGCAGACGGCGGCTTTCGCTGCCCGGGAAGGAATCACCCCAGCAGATCGTCGAGCCTGACGCCGAGCGTCTTCGCAATGCGCATCAGCATGGGCACATCGGGCACGCGCACACCGTTCTCCCACCTGCCGACCGTGGAGACGACACAGCCCAGCGCCTCAGCGAAGTCATTCCGGGACATGCCCCGTTCCTCACGGCATTTCTGTATCCGCATGCCGATGACCGAGCCGGTGAGGTTCTGCTCCGCAAGCATATCGTCCGTGATATTCGACACGGGATAACGCAGGTTGTTCAGAGCGTCCTCCAGCTTCTCGGGCTCGATCGGCTTGAGCAGAAAGCCGCTCGCGTGGGTGCGGTAGCTTTCAAAGGCGTATTTCTCGTAGCCGGTGATATAGATGATATTCGTCCGCGGAAACTCCTTCAGAATCCGCTCCGCCAGATTGATGCCGTTCAGGTCGTCCAGCTCGATGTCAATGAAGATCACGTCAAACCGGTGCTGCCTGCAAAGCGGAAGAATCTCATGCGGGTCCTCCGTGCCGACCGGCTCCATATCGGGCAGGATATCCCTGATCATTGCTTTCAGGTCTTCGACGATCAGCCTGTGATCATCTGCGATCAGTATTTTCATGCTGTTCTCTCCTGTTCGGGATTCTAACGGTCACGACGCAGCCGTTTTCGGTGACTGCCGTCTCCATTGTGCCGCCGCACTGCAGCTCCAGACGCTTTTCTGTGTTTTTCAGTCCGACGCCGGGTCGCGTGGCGGCCTTCGGCGTGAGCTGCTTTTTTGCTGTGCCGTCATCGGAG
>JAEEGK010013519.1_pt1 | contig 18383 bp, 11 predicted proteins | sample 8958771 | NCBI WGS metagenome assembly JAEEGK01 (sample SAMN16246547, study PRJNA631951) | gut metagenome | biome: gut microbiome; feature: rumen; material: SC-attached | host: Bos | place: Iran: Karaj | collected 2018-10
AAGCCTCAGCACGACCCAGCACGATGCAATTCACCACGATGAGGGGGATGAAGAGGCCGAGGGTCTCATAGATGTCGGGCACGTAGGCCTGCATGACGAGTTGCACCACCGTCACGAAGGAGGCGATGACCACGATGAAGCAGGGGATACGTACCTTGTCGGGGATGAAGCCCTTCAGCAAGGAGATGAAGATGTTGGACAGCACCAGCACGAAGGTGGTGGCCAAACCCATCGACATGCCGTTGATGGCACTGGTGGTCGTTGCCAAAGTCGGGCAGCAGCCCAACAGCAGCACCAGGATGGGGTTTTCTTTGATGAGGCCTTTGGTAAAGGTTTGCAGGTTGTTACTCATTGCTTTGTCCTCCTTCCGTTTCATTGTTCTCCTCAGCTGGAGCCGCTTCCACAGCTGGAGCTGCTTCCTTGGCGGGAGCGTGGTTCATGAATTGTGACTTATTGGCCATGAAGGCTTGGTAAGCCTTGTCGACCGCCTTCGAGAAAGCTCTCGAAGTGATGGTGGCCGCAGTGATGGCATCGACATCGCCGCCGTCTTTCTTGACAATCAGCTTGAAGCCAGCGGGGTCCTTGTCGACGAACTGGTCCTTGAACTTGCCGGTCATGTTGGCGCCTAGGCCAGGGGTCTCGGCGTGTGACAGCACCGACGTGCCTTTGATGGTGCCGTCGGCGAGGAAGCCGACCATCATGTCGATCTTGCCACCGAAGCCGCCTTCGCTGGTCTTCACGGCTGCGCCTTGGAAGTTACCGTTAGCGTCGAAGGCTAAGTTGCAAGGAAATGTCGTGTTGACACCTTCATAAGAGAATTGCATCGTGTCGGCTTTATAGGTGATCTCACCCTCCAAAGGCAACACGGCTTGGATGGCTGCTTCATTCTTTTTCTGATCGACTTGGGCGATGGTGTCTTTGGTCACGCCATAAACCAAGCCGAGCACGCCGCCCGAGACCGCTGCGATGACGAGCAGGGCCACGAGCATATTAATTAGAGTGGATGGTTTCTTTGCCATAGTTGTAAGAAGATGTTTTTGAAATGTTTATACTAGAATTACCATCTTTTTGAATGCTCTTTAGCTATATTTTTCAATCGATCGATACTAATATTGATGACATTCTTTTTAGAATCAATTACATCATTTTCTTCATAAGTAAAATTGTATTTTGTATCAAGTGCATTATACAATCCCTTTAAAGATGAATAATTGTAATCTATTGCATCAATATATTCTGATGACATCAAATAATAGGTATTTAATCCTTCACGGTCATTAGAAAGAACCATAAACCTCCAATCATTATAATTGTTTTCTAGATCATATTTAAGATGAGAAAACTCATTACTGATTTGCTCGAAAGCCAATTTGTGTTCCAATGCTGTTATTCTTCTTTCTAGAGAGTCAATTATTTTATCTTGACCTTTATCTTGACCATAGCCGAAGTTACAGAAAAGAAGGCAAACAAAAAGCATAATAAGTTTAAAATGTGTTTTCATATTATCACTTTTCATTTTGTTTGCTAACACCGAAAACTTTGGGCTTGAAGGCCTTGTTGATGAGCGGAGTGAAAGCGTTCATAATCAAGATGGCGAACGACACACCCTCGGGATAGGCACCCCACAGTCGGATGACGACCGTGATGACACCGATGCCAAAGCCAAACAAAAGTTTGCCTCGTATCGTCATCGGCGAGGTCACCATGTCGGTAGCCATGAAGAAGGCACCGAGGATGAGACCGCCGTATACCAGATGATACCAAGGAGCGATGTACTGCGTCGGGTCAATGAGATAGCAGATGCCCGTGAAGACGAACACGGTGAGCAAGATGCTCAATGGGGTAACGATTTCGATGACCTTGCGGCAGATGAGGTAGATGGCGCCGAGCAACAAGGCTATAGCGCAGACCTCGCCGAAGGCACCTCCACGGTTACCTAACACCATGTCGAGGAACTGCAGGTTGCCCGCTTCGGCCAACGAACCGACGCCCGCTTCTTTCAAGATGCCGAGCGGGGTGGGACCCGTGACGGCGTCGGCAAAGAAGCCTTTGTCAAAGATAGGTGCGGCCTGTGGCCAGGTAGTCATGGCGGTCGGGAACGACACAAGCATGAACACACGGCCTACCAAGGCGGGGTTGAAGGGATTCTTACCCAAGCCACCGAAAGCCATCTTGCCGATGCCGATGGCAACAATGCTACCCACGATGGCCATCCAGATGGGAAGGTTGGCAGGCACGTTGAAGGCCAACAAGAGACCCGTCAGTGCGGCCGAACCGTCGTTGATGGTCAAGGGGCCTTTGATGAGGAATTTCTGAATGAGCCATTCAGTCAGCATGCAGGTGGCCATCGTGATGAGAGTCAGGCGAAGGGCATACCAGCCGAAATAGTAAATGGCCACAAGCAAGGCGGGAACCAAGGCGAGGAGCACTCGATACATGATCTTCCTCGTGTTTTCCGTCGAATGCACATGCGGCGAACCTGATATTGTGTATTTATTCATATTTCAAATTTAAGATTTAAAATTCAAAATTCATTTCTGATTACGCGCACGGATGATGGCACCGGTCTTGGCCTTGCCGTAACGGATATAGTCGAGCAGCGGGATATTGGCGGGGCAGGTGAACTCGCAGGATCCGCATTCGATGCAGTCCATGATGTGGTTCTTCTCCGTCTCGTCGAAATCGTTCTGCTTGGCCACCTTGTGGAGCAGGAAGGGTTGCAGACCCATGGGGCAGGCTATGGCACAGCGGCCACAGCGGATGCAGTTGGTCTGACGACGGTCTTGTGCTTCCTTGAGGGTCATCAATAGGATGCCCGACGTGCCTTTCATGCAGGGGAAGTTGGTGACCGACACCGACTTGCCCATCATGGGGCCGCCGTTAATGACATCTGTGATGTCTTCAGGCAAACCTCCGGCGGCCTCGATGAGGAGGTCGGCAGGGGTGCCGAAGCGCACGCGGAAGTTGCCCGGGTTTTTGACCGACTTGCCCGTGACGGTGACGATACGCTCAATCAAGGGCTTGTTTTTCTGCACGGCTTCGTAGATGGCGTAGGTCGAAGCCACGTTGACTACGACGCAACCCGTCTCGATGGGTAGCTTGCCCGACGGCACTTCGCGGCCGGTGATGGCTTTGATGATCTGTTTTTCGCCGCCTTGTGGGTATTTGGTCTTCAAGGGCTGCACCTCGATGCCAGCGTACAAGTCCTTATGTTCGTTGATGGTCTTGTCGAGCAGCTCGATGGCTTTCATCTTGTTGGTCTCGATACCGATGATGCCTTTCTCGGTGCCCACGCCTTTCATCACGATCTTCACACCCATGAGGAACTCTTGGGTCTTTTCGAGAAGAAGGCGGTAGTCGCAAGTCAGGTAAGGTTCGCATTCGGCCGCGTTGATGATGACATATTCGGCTTTCTTGCCTTCAGGAACCATCATCTTGATATGGGTGGGGAAGGTGGCGCCGCCCATGCCGACGATACCGCATTCCTTGACTTTATCGATGATTTGTTTGGAGTCCAGTTTGATGTCGGTGAGCAACTCGTCGGTGACGAGGATGCCCTCAGCCCATTCGTCTTGCTCTTCACGGTCGATGAAGACGGCGGGTTTGTAGTAGCCAGTGTGGTCCATCACCACGTCTACTTTGGCTACGGTGCCGGTGGCAGGGGAATGGATGTTGGCAGAGACGAAGCCTTTGGCCGTGCCAATGAGCTGACCCGTCAGCACGCGGTCGCCTTTGTTGACGATGCATTCAGCCGGTGCACCGAGGCATTGTCCGAGCGGGACGATGATCTGCTTGGGCATCGGGAAGTCTTGTATGGGCTTGTCGGCCGAAAGCTTGTTCTCTTCCGGATGGACGCCGCCCTTCTTAAAGGTCTTTATCGGGTTCATGCTGTGACGGTGTTTTCGGGTTTGACTTCAGTTTTCACTTCCATAGGCTTTGCCTCGGCTTGAGGTTTCACGGCTGGTTCGGCACCTTGAAGGGCCTTCGGGTCTTCAGCCTTGGGCGTCGGGAAGTTGATGGCGTGGATGCTGCCACGCGGGCATACCTTGGCGCACTTGCCGCAGGCCTTGCACTTGGCCGGGTCGATGTAGGCCAGGTTGCCACGCATCTCGATGGCTTCGAAGGGGCATTCTTTCAGGCACTTCTGACAACCGATGCAACCCACCGAACAGTTCTTGACCACCAAGGCACCCTTGTCGGTGTTGGAACAGCACACATAGACGCGGCGGTCTTTCTTGCCACGTGGACGGATTTCGATGATGCCACGTGGGCAGGTCTTGGCGCATACGCCGCAACCCACGCACTTGTCGGGGTCAACAACGGGCAATCCTGTTTCCTTGTCGATGTGCAGCGCTCCGAAGTTACACTTCTTCACGCAGTCGCCCAGTCCGAGGCAGCCTTTCGAACAGCCGCCTTTGCCAGCGTAGAGGGTGCTGGCGAAAGCGCAAATGTCGGCGCCTTCATAATGCACCTTGGCGGGTGAGTTTTGGCAGCTGCCGTTGCAGCGCACCACGGCGATCTTAGGCTCGAAGGTGCCGGCGGTCAGCCCAAGGACAGCGGCCACCTTGCCCATGTCGGTGCCAGGACAGGCCAGTCCGTCGATGTTGCCCTTCTCGGCGGCTTGCTTCACACAAGCCTCGGCCAAGGCGCGGCAGCCTGCAAAGCCGCAGCCACCGCAGTTGGCACCGGGCAGACAAGCCTCCGCCTCATCAATCAATGGGTTCTCTTCCACCTTGAACTTCTGTGCTACGAAGTACAGAACCACGGCAAGCACGCCGCCTAGGATTCCGAGAACCGCAAGGGAAATTAGTAAAGTATTACTCATCTGTATAGAATTTTGAGTTTGTTTTCGATTTCAAACCTGCAAAAATACGGAAACTCCTTTTTTTGACAAAGGATTTTTTCGGTTTTTTATTCAATGGTATATTCAAACCGTTTCTTGAGTTGGTCGCGCTTTAGGTAAAGCACAATATAATAAGGTACAAGCGCAACGATGCTGATGAGGGCGGCAAGGCCTTCGTTCAAGCCGAGTCCGAGACAGGCAAAGAGTACGGCCAAAAGCAAAACTATCGGAATCAGATATGCCAAGATGGCCGCTTTGTTGCCTTGCCCAATGGCCATCCTGACATTGACCCTCTGGTTGAGTTCAAAGGTTCTGTCTTTTGGACGTGGCACGGTGAGGATCTTCTCGGCTTGTTCGCCCATGCCGCAGGCACTCTTCGCATGACATGCGGCGCAGGCACTCTGTGCCAGTATCTTGATTTCCAGTTCGTCGTCGGTGATTTTGGTGACGACACCCTCGTGGGAGATGGTTTCTGTGTTTTTCATGCCGCAAAATTACTTTTTTTTCACCATTCAACCAAAAACCATTATTTTTGCAAGTTATAATCATTGCATTATGCCCCAAAAAGAAAAGAAAGACGGTAAGCTGAAGACCTGGTTTCAGACCAAGGTGAAGGCGGTGACGGATTGGTACAACAAGGACGACAACTTCCTGAGGAGGGTGCGTTTCCCTGGTACCAGGTTGCCTCTTTTGACGGTGTTGATCAACTTCTTCAAGTTGTTCACCAAAGGCCGTACCATCGACCGTGCCGCTGGCGTGGCATTCAACTTCTTCGTGGCCTTGTTCCCGCTGGTTCTGTTCTTCTTTACGCTGATACCCTATATTCCCATTCCTCACCTCTATGAGCGTGTGATGATGCTCCTCAACGACTTCCTCATTCCTTCTGGAACGCTCGACTTCGTGAAAGAAACCATCGACGGCATCATGAAACAACCACACGATGGCTTGCTCTCCATCAGTATCGTTTTGTGTTTGATCTTCGGTTCAGGTGGTGTCGTAGCATTCTTCAATGGCTTCCGCAATGTGTATGCCGACTATGTCACTTCGAGAGGCTTGGGCGTTAAGGGATGGATTATCCAACGCATTTTTGCTCTTGTCATGCTCATCGTTATTGGTTTGCTTATCATCATTTCGGTGCTGTTGATTTCGTTGGGCGGCAGGGCCATCAAATATTTGGTGGACAGCAATATCATTGAATGGGGCTCGTTTACCTTCTTCCTGTTCATCGTGTTGCGGTGGGTGGTCGGTATCTTTGCCTTGAGTTTCGGTATAGCTTTGCTATATTATTTTGGCAATGTGAGGTTCAATGAGCACTACCGTAAGGAACTCAAGCGCCCGAGGGCCAGCGGCAAGAAATTCCGCGAGTTTGTCATTTTTAGTCCAGGAACTATCCTCGCTACCACGCTCTTCATCCTTGGCACGGTAGCTTTTAACACGTACATTTCCAACTTTTCACGCTACAACGTGTTGTATGGCTCCATCGGCACACTCATCATTCTCTTGCTTTGGATTTGGGTCGTTGCTATCCTGATTTTGGCAGGCAACGACTTGAACTCTGGCATCCGCCGCGAAGCCTTGAAGCTGAGCTCGGCCGAGGATGAGACGCGCCGCAAGAAGATCGTCATCGATGACTTGAGGAAGCATATTGTGGCTTATCAAGCCGCCAATGAGAGTCGGAATGCCAGAATCGAGGAACTGAAAAAGTCGGTCGAAGAAAAACAAGCCTTGATCCGTGATATGGAGGAGAAGAATAAGGATTACGAGCTGATTATCAAGGCGTATCAGGACTATGCTGAGCACGAACGCCAAAGTTCCGACGAACAGTATAACATAGGCTTCGAAGAAGAGGACGAGGCCAATGAGCCAGTATACCAAGATTAGACTGTTGTCATGGGTATCGTAGCACGACAAAGCATCAAAGGCACCATTGCCACCTACATTGGGGTGGCGGTGGGCATTGTTACGACCTTCTTCGTGCAGACCAAATACCTGACCACGGAAGAGATCGGCCTTGTCGACGTGCTTCTCCAGTCCGCTCTGCTTTTTTCTGGGTTGGCGCAGTTGGGTACCAACACCTCGGCGATGCGCTATTATCCCTATTTCAAGGACGAGGAACACCGCGACCACGGCTTCTTTGGCTGGACGCTCATTGTTCCCTTGATTGGTTTTGCCATTTTCCTTGGCTGTTTCTTTGCCCTTCGCAGTCCTATTGCATCGTTTTTCTCCGAAAAGTCGGCCTTGTTCATCGATTACATCTACTATGTGATCCCGTTGGCCTTCTTCATGCTCTACATCTCGGTGTTCGAGACCAACTCCAACCTGCTGATGCGCATCGTGGTGCCCCGCTTCATCCGTGAGGTGGGTTTGCGTGTGATGACGCTGGTCATCTATCTGCTCTATGGCTTCCATGTCCTCTCGCTGACGGGTATGGTCGTCGCGTTCTGTGTGTCATACGGTTTGGCCACTATAATCAACATCGTCTATTTGCTGACTTTGCACCGGGTTTCTTTCCGTATCGAGAAGAAATATATTACCCCTAAGCTGAAACGCGACTTCCTCATTTACACGGTTTTCCTCATCACTTCCGCTTTGGCAGGCAATATCACGCCACTACTTAACCGTTATTTCGTCGCAGGAAAGCAGGGTCTTGCCGTGGGAGGTATTTTGACCATTGCCATCTATATTGCAACATTAGTCGAGATGCCCTATCGGTCGTTGGGCTCCATCAGCAAACCTCAAATCTCTCAGGCTATGGCCGATGGCAACATAAAGGAAGCCGATCGCATCTGCAAAAGCGTCGCCTTGCACCAGTTCCTTGCAGGAGCTTTGGTGTTTTTCTTCATTTGGATCAATATCGACACAATCTTTGCTTTGTTACCCAACGGTAAGGTGTTCGCAGCAGGCAAATGGGCAGTGCTCATTTTGGGTCTCAGCCGCCTGATTAACTCAACGCTGAATGTGGGTGTCACCGTGCTGAGCTATTCCAAAATCTACTATTACTCGCTGTTTTTCACCATCTTGCTGACCGTCTTGGCCTGGTGGCTTAATGCGCGATGGGTAGGCGAGTGGGGCGTCAATGGCGCGGCGTTTGCCACCTTGGTGGCCTATTTGGTGCATTATACGCTTCTCTTGGCTTTGATTCGCTGGAAAATTGGCACATTGCCTTTGTCGGCAAAACAATTGCTTGTCCTTTTGGTCGTGGGCGTCATGTTTGGCCTCGATTGGCTGTGGTCGAAGACGCTGACGCCTTGGTTCGTTGGGCAGTTCTCCAAACCTGTTTACGGTTTGGTCGTAGATTCACTGCTGAAGTCATTGCTCTTCTTGACCTTGGGCTTGTTCTCGGTCTACAAGCTGAAGATTTCCAAATCGGTCAACAGGCTGATCGATAAGGGATTGAAAGGGGTGAAGCTAAAGCGCTGAGTCCACAATGGTGCTATGCAACATCACCATTCCCAATTATATATTCCGTATGAACTAGACGTCTCTTTGATGACTTTTTTGGTCACCTTTTCAAAACGGTTTATTACGTTGATCATATAGACGCCAGCCGCCTTGCCAGCCAAAGAGTAAGGTATGGTAGTACCCTCTAAATCGGTGTTGACGCTGAAGCGGTCAATGAATTGTCCGAGATAGTCGTAGACCACGATGACGGCTTCACCTTGCATGCCATAGAGAACAATGTTGAACTCACCCTTTGTGGGATTGGGATAGATGACGATGTCGGGTCGGGCGTCATGGTTGATATAAATGCTTCGTTCGATGTAACCGCATTCGGTATAGATGCGCACTTTCAGCGTAGCTGTGCCAGGCGCGTTGATGTTGACCGTGCATTCCGGCGAGTCGGGCGATGTGTCGATGCGCCAAGGTCCATCGATACTCCATTCGTAGCCGAAACAGCCTGGCACAGGGTCGATGCTGTAGGCATATTCACCCGAGGTCTGATAGTAGATGAGATTCTCGCCGTGAATTTGGCTGACATGAGTTGAGTTTTTGATGGTCAGGTCGAGGAGTACAATGCTATCGCAGCCTTGTGCCGAGGTGAAGGTCTGTTCGTAAAGGCCGCTCTCGGTGTAGGTCGTTTCATTCCAAGTGTAGCTGTCGCAAGTGCTTACGGAAAAGCTATTCATTATCTGCTCCCCAACATTCAGGTAAAGCGTGACGATGCTATCGCAGCCTTGTGCCGAGGAGAATGTCTGCTGGTAGACGCCTGATTCGTCGTAGGTTATCCCGTTCCATGTATATGGCTTACAGTCGCTTTTGTGTTGAATGACGTGAACGGTGTCGCCCAATTGAACATGGATTGTCAAAAGCGTGTCGCAGCCCATGGGGTTTTCAATAAGATATTCATAGTCTCCGCTTTCGGAGTAGGTTACGTCATGGTAAGTGTAGGTCTCGCAGCCCTCGCCATAAAGCTCTGCTTCAACAACACAGCAAGGCTCGCTCCAAACGGGTCTTACGGGAAACGATGACGTCTTGGTGAAATCTTTCAAAATGCCTTCGGTATAAGGATTGTCGCCGAAATTGATGGCCCAGGCGTTTTCGCGTGAGCATTCAGTGCTAGCCCAATAGTAGTCGTCTGACAAAGTGGATCCACCATTCCTGATAAGGATGGTCTCAATGAAAGGTAATGCGGCATAAAGCTTTGAAAGCTGACCCGCTGAAGGGATATGCCAGCCGTTGTTTAGGTCAATATTTGAAGAGGCGTATTGTGGCGATGTCCCCATGGCCTCTTTCATATATAATGTGGCATCGTAACCGCAGAACACGCCGTGTAGTGTTACAAATTGGTCGTATGCGTTGTAGTTGTTAAGTCTGGCGATGTCGGTTTCTGGCCCCCAATTGTATGTGCGGGGCAAGTCGTTCAATGCCACCAGCCAATAGGAGCCGTCTTCTGGAGATGTGTAAAAAACAACGCCTCTCTGCCCATTTGGTGTTGTGACCACATCGCCAATGTGATAGCTTGTGTCTTGAATCGTAAAGGTCTTGACGGCCCTGACACCGATTTCATATTCTCCAATGTAATTCCATTTTGGATAGTTACCCACCGATCCTGTTTGGCTGATGACGACGGCATGGGCTCCCGTCCTCTCGGTAGAGGACCAGTACCACCTCGGATGGTCGTAAACGAACATCTCTCCGTTGACGGCAGCAAGCGAGGCATTGATTTCGTTAATGTACGCTATCAGCCACCTCAATTGTCCTGCGGCGGGCAGATACCATCCGTGGTCAAAATCAACGCACCAAGCGGCAGGATACCAGTCGGCACCATGGGTGCTTCTAATGATATCCGTGTTGTTGTAGCCGTCAAGGTCATAGATGGCCTCTCTCGAATACTCGAAGTTCTCTAGCATCGGAATGTCGTACCATTCTTCATAATGTGTTTGGGTTACCCAATGCGTATTGACGGCTTGGCATTCCAAACTGACGGCCCATCCTTGCTGACTGTCGCTGTCAACAAAAAACACAACGCCCTCGGCTGTCTTTCCCAAAGAGGCAATTTGCTCTGGCCTGACGGTGCTGCCGTCGGTGCAAAGGATGTCGCCAATGCTAACGTTTTGCCCAAAACAAAGTCGGGTGAGCATTATTAAAATAGGCAGCAAATAGTTCTTTTTCATCTTGTTGGTGGCTTGGCTTTTAGTGTGTTACGCTCAGTTTCAGTCGGGCCTTGCCCCGATCGGTGATTACCTCTATGGTGTAAAGGCTCTGCGGCAAGTCCAGCAGGTCGATCTCCAGGGTGTCGGAAGCAAAGCCTTCTTGCGCTCTGATGAGTCGTCCTTGCATATTGTAGACCTTGACGCACTTGATGCTTTCGGCCACTATGTAAGCCCTGTCGCTCGAAGGATTAGGATATAAGGCAACGGGAATATTGTCGTGGTCGTCAAGGTCATAGAATCCGGCATGGATTTCAATCGTCTGCTCGGTCATGCCGCATTCATTCCAAGCCTTGACCCTCAGAGTGGCTACGCCTTTTGAGACGACCCAAAGGTGGCAATCCAAACCTGTCGTATCCATTGGCCAGTCGGCGCCGTCGAGTTCCCATTCATAGCGCGTGGCATGGTCGACGGGGTTGACGTGGTATTGGTAGTGACCCGAGAAGAAGTCAGTGCAAACGTAAACCTCGGTCAAGCCTTGGATTTCAGGGATGGGGTCGGGGTAGGGGTTGACGGTGAGGTGCAGGTGGACAAGCGAGTCGCAGCCGCCAGAGGTGACGAATAGGCTATCGTATATACCAGATTGAGTGTAAAGGTTCCCGTTCCAAGAATAGCTGTCACAGGCCGTGGTGTCGACATCGACTTCCAAGGCATCGGAAAAGGCGAGATGCAGGGTGACGATGCTGTCGCACTCTTGCAAGGTGACGAATTCCTGCACATAGTCGCCCGGCTCGGTGTAGGTGGTGTCATTCCATTTGTATCGGTCGCAGGCCACCATCGACCATTCGTGATAAATAGGCCCTGTGATGGTGAGATGAAGCGTAACGATGCTGTCGCATCCTTCTATCGTAGTGAACTCTTGTTCATAGTCGCCGCTTTCGGAGTAGGTGATGCCATTCCATGTGTATGAGTTGCATCGGGTTCGCTCAAACTCTGTTGTCAGGATGTCGCTAATGGTGAGGTGGAGTGTGACGATGCTGTCGCAGCCGTGTGTCGAGGTGAGGTTTAGAGTGTAGTCGCCTGTTTCGTCGTAGGTGGTGCCGTTCCATTCGTACGGGACGCAAGAACTGGCTTCAAGCGAGGTGGCATGGGTCGGCCAAATGATGATGTTTACTGTGTTGCTATACACGGTTCCGTAAGTGTTGGTGACGAAATAGCGCAGGAACCATCCGTTGTATTCGTCTCCCAAAGGCTCGCCATCATAGGCGATGGGGTTGGTGAAGTCGGCCGTGGCGGACAGTTGCCATCCTTGTGAGTTGGCAAACTCGACTTCGGGGATTTGTAGGGTCAGGCTCTCGTTGGCACAAATGGCTTCGGGTGCGGCGATGCTTCCTACGGTGGGCATGATAATGTTTTCGCAACTTGGGCTCCAAATGGGGCGAACAGTGTATGTCTCAGTCTTGTCGTGGGCCGTAAAGATTCCTGCAGTGTAAGAACTTGGTGCGAAACTGATGGACCATGCTTTTTCGCTCGAACACTCTGTGCTGGTCCAATAGAAACTACTGTTCGGAGGAGAGCCTCCGTTGCCTGTAAATGCATCCTCGATGAAAGGTAGTGCGGCAAAAAGTTTCGACAGTTGTCCTGCCGATGGTATGTGCCATCCATTTTCAAGGTTAACATGGGAAGAGGCGTATTGCGGTGCTGCTCCCGAAGCATCACGAATGCTGACGGTGGCGTCATAACCGCAATGTATGCCATGAAGCACCACAAACTGATTGTTTTCATTGTAGTTATCTAGACCAGGGATGTCGTTTGCGACTCCCCATTGGTATGTGCTCGACAAGTCGTTCATGGCAGCCAGCCAATAGGAGCCATCGTCGGGGTCGACATAAAACACCACGCCTTGCTGTCCGCTTGGTGTAGTGACGATTTCGCCAATTGTAGGGGCTTGTGCTTGTACGGTGAATGACTTGACGGCTCTTACGCCTATCTCATATTCGTTGATGTAGTTGAATTTCGGATAGTTGGCCACACTGCCGGTCTGACTCACCACGACTGCATGGGCTTTAGTGCGTTCGGTGGAGGTCCAATACCAGCGCGGATTGTCGAACACGAATGTCGTCCCATTTACGATGGCAAGTGAAGTGTTGATTTCGTTAATGTAAGCCATCAGCCAGCGCAGTTGCCCAGCAGCGGGGAGATACCATCCATGGTTGAAATCCACGCTCCAGGCTGCGGGATACCAGTCGGCACCATGGGTGTTCCTGATAATGGCAGTATTTGTATAACCGTCAAGGTCGAGGATGGCCTCCCTGGAATGTTCGAAATTGTCCAACTCGGGGATGTCGTACATGTCATAGTAATGATCATAAGTCACCCAATGCGTATTGACGGCTTGGCATTCCAAACTGATGGCCCAACCTTGACCGCTTTCATTCACATAAAACACGATGCCTTCTGCAGTCCTGCCCGATGAAGGGAATTGCTCGGGGCTGCATGTGCTGCCGTCGGTGCAAAGGATGTCACCAATGCTAACGTTTTGCCCAAAACAAAGTCGGGTAAGCATTATTAAAATGGGCAGCAAATAGTTCTTTTTCATCTTGTTGGTGGCATGGCTTTTAGTGTGTTACGCTCAGTTTCAGTCGCGTTTTGCCCCGATCGGTGATTACCTCTATGGTGTAAAGGCTCTGCGGCAAGTCCAGCAGGTCGATCTCAATGGTGTCGGAAGCAAAGCCTTCTTGCGCTTTGATGAGTCGTCCTTGCATATTGTAGACCTTGACGCACTTGATGCTTTCGGCTACTATGTAAGCCCTGTCGCTCGAAGGATTAGGATATAAGGCAACGGGAATATTGTCGTGGTCGTCAAGGTCATAGAATCCGGCATGGATTTCGATCGTCTGCTCGGTCATGCCGCATTCATTCCAAGCCTTGACCCTCAGAGTGGCTACTCCTTTTGAGATGACCCAAAGGTGGCAGTCCAAACCTGTCGTATCCATGGGCCAGTCGGCGCCGTCGAGTTCCCATTCATAGTGCGTGGCATGGTCGACGGGGTTGACGTGATATTGGTAGTGACCCGAGAAGAAGTCGGTGCAAACATAAACCTCAGTCAAGCCTTGGATTTCAGGGATGGGATCGGGGTAGGGGTCGACGGTGAGGTGCAGGTGGACAAGCGAGTCGCAGCCGCCAGAGGTGACGAATAGGCTATCGTAAACACCGGATTGGATGTAAAGGTTCCCGTTCCAAGAATAGCTGTCACAGGCCGTGGTGTCGACATCGACTTCCAAGGCATCGGAGAAGGCGAGATGTAGGGTGACGATGCTGTCGCACTCTTGCAAGGTGACGAATTCCTGCACATAGTCGCCCGGCTCGGTGTAGGTGATGTTGTTCCATTTGTATCGGTCGCAGGCCACTATCGACCATTCGTGATAAATAGGTCCTGTGATGGTGAGATGAAGCGTGACTATGCTGTCGCAGCCTTGTGGTGTCACGAACGACTGGGTGTAGTCACCACTTTCGGTATAGATGGTGCCGTTCCAATTATATTGTTTGCATCGTGTCCGCTCAATCTCTCGCGTGATGGTGTCGGCGATGGTGAGGTGGAGCGTGACGATACTGTCGCAGCCGTTGGAGCCCTCGAAGGTCTGCTGGTAGTTGCCGGTTTCGTAGTAAGTGCTATCGTTCCATGTAAAGTGATCGCATCGGGTTTTCCAAAGATGGAAGGTGATGGGCTGTCCCAGTTCGACTTCGATAAGGTAGAGCGTGTCGCAGCCGTCGGGCGATTCGATGAGCTGCTCGTAGTGACCACTCTCGGTGTATTCTATTCCGTTGAAAGTAAAGGAAGAACAATCGCTTCCTTGAATGCTGATTTCTGTAGGAAGACCGGGGTTGTAGGGTTCGCCTTGGGATGTGATGTAATATGCCTGTTGCAGGAAGTTGTTGTAAGGCCTACGAACAGTGCCGTCAGATCCTGTAAATATGGTGGCCTTGTCAAAGCAGAAGGTGGGTATGGTGAGGTCTTCGTTGACGTTGGTGACGTGGTACATGTATTGGTTCCAGACAGGGCGTGCGGGCGACCAGTTGCCTGGGCTGCCAAAGATAAAAATGCCACCATAGCCGACTTCTTGTGTTGAGTTCAAGAGGCCAGTTGCCACAATCTCAGCGAATCCGTCGCCATTGACGTCGGCCACAATGGGATACTCAACACCTGTACCTGCACTCATCCTTCTGCTGTAAAGGTCGTATGGTCGTATGGTGTCGTTGCCAGTGATGTGACTCTTCCCGCTGCCGTTGAGGATACGCAGGTTCTTGTTGTCGCGGTAGACGAGTTCCATGATGCCGTCTTGGTTGAAGTCGAATAGTGTGAGTCCCGTTTGCCCCGATGAATCGTTGTGTTCTTGTTCCCACACGGTGGTAAGCCCATCATTGGCCGTATAACGCCAGCAGAACAGCTTTGCAGGGTTATAGAGTTGTTTCTCGAGCAGTACGATTTCGGGATAAGGGTCTTCGTCGATGTTGCCAACGAAGGGGTAGCTTGTGCAATAGGCATGGTGCGCCTTTTGGAATATGATTTGCCCGTTGGAAGGCTTGTAGGCATAAATGTAGATGTAGCCAAGAGTGTGGTCGTCGGTGTTGTCGCGCAGCACTAATACCTCGCTCTCGCCGTCGAGGTCGAAGTCGGCAACGAGAACATGACCATCTTGAGAAAAGCCTGATGGCGGCGCGATGGTTTTGTTGACAGTGATGGAGTTTTGGCTTGGGTTGGTGCGGCTGACGATATCCACGTTGTAGATGGTATTGCCGCATATCAACTCTTGTTTCGTGTCACCTAGAGCATTGTAAGCCAATGACATGGCGTAATAAGTATGGTGGGTATTCACGGCTGTTTGCAGCGGCGGGCCTCTGAAGCCAAGGCCTTTATTGCCGTTTGCAGGTCCCGAACACAGCCATCGCAGCGTGGCGGCGTCGAAGATGTCGCTGCCAGAATAGATCTCAGGGAAACCGTCGCCGTTGAAATCGGCGAGTGAGAGCATTCCGTCGCACGATGTGGGTTGGTCGGAAACTCTCAGCAACGTGCCATCGATGGTATAAGCTCGGATGTATTTGTCGTAGGTATGGACGAAGATGGCACCTTGCATCTCCCCATTGGACAAAGGATAGCGCCCGATGGCATAACCATTGTAATTATACAGGGTGTCGGGGATATTGATGATGGATTGTATATCTAAGTCAAGCCCACTAAAAACATACAAGCCATTCGAATGGTAGGCATTGTCGGTGTATCTGGCCACCACAATGTCGGTCACGCCGTTGGCGTCAATGTCGCCCGCCAAAACGGGGGAATAGGATGCGATGTCGTTTTCGGCGCTTGAATGGAGCAATTCTATGTTCCAAGGAGAGCCTTCCAAGGGTTGGTTGCATTCTGCTTCAATGACATTGTCAGGCATGTTGGGGGTGGGAGGAAGTGGACTTTCGAAACTTAAGTTCCTCACTGCACGCACACGGTAATTCGACGACTTTTCGCGACGTACAAAATGCCCAGCCCTGATATTGGCACTTGGGACACAACTCAAGGTGAAGGCTTCTTCGCCGTTGGCCTCCGAACTTGACCAATACTCTGCCTCGGCCAGGGTGCTGCCATGGGCTTGCAATGGGTCTTCGACGAAAGGTAGTGCCCCAAAGAGCTTCGACAACTGACCCGCTGTGGGCAGGTACCAGCCATGCTCGTAGTCGACGACGTTGGCGGCGGTGTTCAACCCGTTTTGATAGCCTCTGAGGGTGCCGGTGTTGGCGAAGCCGTCGGTCTCGTCCAGCAGCCTTCCATAAGGCGAGGAGTAGGTTTGGTTGGTCAGCCCAGGCACGTCACCATTGCCCCATGACACGGATGTGGAGGCGTCATTCAGTGCGACCATCCAGCCCTCGGTTTGATCGGGAGTGACATAAAACAGGATGCCTTGGCTGCCATCGTCGTTGGTGATGAGGTCGCCGATGTGATAGGTGGGATGGACGGGATTGGGTATGGTGAAGTCTCTGATTTGGCGCACTCCGACGCCATTTGGGGGATAGTTGACGTGGTTATCCTTGACATAATCACCAATGCTTCCGCCTGCATTCATGTCGAAGGCGTGAAAACTGGAATGTTCGGTAGACGACCACCAGTAGTTGTTGTCATGATAGGGAAGAGAAGTTCCGCCCACTACTTGAAGTGAGGCGTTGATTTCAGGAGCGTAGGAGTAAAGATACCGCAGTTGGCCGGCACTGGGCAAATACCAGCCGTTGTCGTAGTCGACCGCCCATGCGGCTGGGAAGTCGGAACTGCTACCGCTATTGCGGATAACCCCCGTGTTTTCTAAACCGTTGAGGTCGTGCATGGCGACACGGGCATCGGCATAATTGGCCAAATCAGGGATGTCGTATCCGTAATTGTTTTCACTGCACCACTGGATGGAAGCGCCTTGGCTGTCAAGCGAAATGGCCCAACCGTGAGTGTCGGTGTCGTCGACATAGAACACGATGCCCTGTGCTGTCCTGCCCGAAGAGGGGAAAGCCTCACGGCTGACAAAGCTCCCGTCGGTGCAAAGGATGTCGCCGATGGACACGGTTTGACCCCACGCGAAAAGCGGCAACAAAAACAATGCTATGAGAAAACGACAAGGTCTCATTGCGGCAAGGGTTATAATGCCGCAAAAATATCAATTATTTCTAAACTTAATAAGTTGATAGATCTTTTTTTTGAGAAAACCTACTTGGAGTGGCCGATGGCAGACAGAGCTTCGCGGAGTTGGCTGCTACTGGTGCCTTGGGTGTAGGGAAAATAGATGATTTTCACACCTTTGTCAGCAAAAATCTGCTCATAACGGTTGAAGCGCTCTGTGCCTTTGTAGTCGGAGCCAACAAAGAGGTAGTCGTATTTTACAATGCCTTTGAGGTAGACATCGCAGTCTTCTCTTTCCGAAGGAATCACCTCGTCAACATATTTGATGCTCTTGACGATTTCGCAACGTTCTTCAAATGAGATGAAGGTGTTCTTGCCCTTGTGGGAGGCGTCTTTGTGTACACCAACGACCAGATAGTCACAATATTCTTTGGCGCGGCGCAACAGGTTGAGATGACCGATATGGAACAGGTCGAACGTGCCGCTCAGATAGCCGATTTTCAGCTGAGGTTTGCTGCTGGTGCGTCCGCTAGCTTGCTTGTATTGATAACTATCCAACCCGAACTGGCAGGGGTCGTTGTGGTAGCGTTCGAGTACACCTTTGTACACTTCTTCATATTGCGGAATATAGAGCGTCTGCCTTTGCTCCATTTGGTCGATGATGGCTTTCGCCAAGGCTTCGGTTTGACTCAGGTCGTTGCTGCCACCGTTGAATTGCGTGCCTTTGATGGATCCGGGCGAGACGTTCAAGATACGATTCTCGGTTCCGGCCATCTCCAATTCCACGTTCAGGCTTTCGATAGCCTTGCAAAGTGCGGCTTTGGTGGCCCCGTATGTGGCAAACAAGGGCGAACTGATGAGTCCAGCAATACTTCCCATCACGGCGCAACGGAATGAGGCCTTTTCTTTCATCCTGGGGAAGAAGAAATGAAGTGTCTTTATGACTGCAATGCTGTTGACCTGAAAGTTGTTCTGAATCTCTTGTTCCAGAATGTCTTCGAAAGGTGCGATGCGACCAAATCCGGCAGTGATGACGAGGGTGTCGATGTCTTTGTATTGCTCTAAAAAGGAAAAGTCTGTATTGAGAAGATTGGCTTGACAGAAACGGATGTTGTCGTATTGATCAAGTGTGTCGTTTTTCACTTTATCGACAACATGTACGAAATGGCCTTTTTTCTGCAATTCCAAAGCGATGGCTAAACCTATGCCGTTGCTTCCACCAATGACTAAAGATTCTTTCATGGGTCTCAGAATGAGTTGTTGGGTTGAAATGAGGTGCAAAATTAGAAAAAAAGTC
>JAEEGK010013523.1_pt1 | contig 18378 bp, 20 predicted proteins | sample 8958771 | NCBI WGS metagenome assembly JAEEGK01 (sample SAMN16246547, study PRJNA631951) | gut metagenome | biome: gut microbiome; feature: rumen; material: SC-attached | host: Bos | place: Iran: Karaj | collected 2018-10
GTATGGCGCTTCTGCAGAATCGCCTGGATGGATTTCGTCAGGTTTTGAATTCTGTTAGGTTTCATCACGCATTTACCTACCCTTTGTCGGGAGTACTCTTTATGATACCCGGGAAAAAACCGAAACGGGAGCTTCGTTCTGCGAAGGATTCATTCCGCAGACGGCACCGGTCTCAGTACCCCGTGAAGGACATATCTGGACTGTTCAAATACATATACGCAGGTGGAAAGCACAACACAGCGGTCGCCGCTCTCCGGGAAAACCTCGGTCTTAAAATCGGATCGTCCGGCCGCGTCCCGGAGGTAGTTCATCAGCTCTTCCCCCGGCCCGGTGAAGATCGTGTACGTGTCGGAGGTGGCCGCGGTGACATAGCCGCTGAACAGCTCCACGCGGTAATCCTGCTCAGGAGTCAACAGCCAGAATACCGGATGCGCCTCATAGTAATCCTGATTCGCCCAGCTGGGAAGCCCGGCAAACATGATCCCGCTTTTCATGTTGTGCCCGTAAATGATCGTGTTCGCGTCGGCGAAGCCGGGGCGATTGGCTGCCTCCACGAAAATAGAACCGGCGGCATTATAGCTTCCGTCATACGTGTGATGGAGATAGCTGTCGTTGTCGCGCCCCTGCAGTACCGGGTAATTGATCACGGTACCCTCGCAGTAGAGCCAGCCGACCACGTCGGGGTTCACCGCCCGCAGCGCCTCAAAATCCACGGAGATGGGGCAGCGCTCCTCTGCAGGGGCTTCCTCCGTATCCGCCGGGGCCGCGGGATCCTCCTCCGCCGGAGTGGGCTTTGGGGTCGCGGCGGGGAGCGTTTCAGCCCGGGTGTACATCTGAGCAGCGTTCTCATAAAGCGCTTCGCTCGCCCGGTATTGATGCCGCAGAACCACCGCTGCCACGCCCGCGGCGCAGAAGATCGCCAGCAGCAAAACCATCAGGAGACGTCTGGTTCGTTTGCTCATTTCACTTCCTCTTGCCGGAGCCCTCCGGCCCGGCCTCGTCCTCTCCCGGCGCCGGGCGGCCTCTCCGCCGCCTGCCCGGAGGAAGGAACATCAGGCCCCAGTCCGCGATGACGGAAAGCCCCTTTTTCCTCATGTCCCCGCTGTTTTTTCTTTCTTCCGGCGCTTGCGCAGGAGCAGTATTATGACCCCGATCACAAGCACCGCCAGCGCCGCCGCAGCGGCCTTCGCCCAGGTCTGCTTATACCACGGCGCGCCTGATCGGCTCCCGCCGTCCTCAGAACCATCGACGTACCGGCTTCCCGGCGTATCCAGATCCAGAATCTCTTCCGGCCCGGTATAGCCTTCGCCCTCCGTCGCGCCCGTTCCGGGATCCCGGTCCGTCCCGCTGCTGTACTCTCCCCGTCCGGAGCCCTCTGAATTCTCTCCCATCGGATCCGTTCCGGGCTCTCCCCCGGGTTCCGTTCCCGGCTCCCCGCCCGGTCCCGGCTGGGGGCCTTCTCCGCCTCCGGGGCCCGGTGCCGGGGGATTTCCCGGCACTGCACCGCCCGGCGCCGGCGGGATGCCGCCGCCTTCGATGATGTTCACCGTGAAGTCTCCCTGGAGTCGCTGCACCGCGTGATAGATGAAGTCGAAGGTATTGTCCGCGGCGTTTTCCGTCAGCGTCCGCGTCAGGTTGTAATACTCCGGCTCATAGCCGTCGATGTACTGGAACGACACCACGATCTTGTCGCCCACATTGGCGTAATACGTTTCGCTGGGCGCCAGACTGTTCCCGCTCACATCCAGGTAGTTGATCGTGTACGCCACCGAATCTCCCAGTATCCCGTACGCTACCGTGTAGTCCTGATCCCGGGTCACCTGGAAGGACATCAGGCCCACCGTGTTGTTGTCCTTCCCGCTCTCCCGGATCCCCTTGATGTAATACTTGCTGTCGTCCTCCAGCGTCACCATCCGAAGCAGGAACGTCACCCGGTCCCCGTAGTGCAGGTTGCTGTAGACGATGACATCCTCGCCTTCGAAGGAACCCTGGATTCCGGAATAGAAACGCACTGTATACGTATACTCTGCCCGCGTACTCACCGTCAGTCCCAGCACCAGGCAGCAGACGAGGAAGAGAGCGGCGATTCTTGTTTTCATCAGGCGCCCTTCTTTCTCTCTTTTTTGCGGTACCGGAGCCCGTCAATCGCCAGGATCAGAAACAGCACCCCGCTCACCGCCATGATCACATAGTAGAGCGGCAGCTTCCCTTCGTCTCCCGTCTGGACCACGAAGGGCCGCGTCTCTCCGTCCAGCTCCACCGCAAAGCTCATGGCCAGGTCCGCCAGGGTATCCTGGTAATCGTTGCCCTGGGTCTCCCCGTCCAGGCCCACCTCCAGGGTGATGACCCCCGCACCTCCGCTCCGGATGGAATCCAGGTAGAAGAAGTCCTCCAGGGCCTCGGTGGCCTCGTGCAGGCCCTCCCGGTCTCCGTTGAAAATCTCGCCGCCCACGGTGTCGCTGCTGAACAGCACGTTCTGCGTCCCGTTTTCGGCCGTGTAGATCAGTTCATACGTAAAGGCGCCCCCCGCCGTGGCGGCGTTGGCACTCCGGTCCTCCAGTGAATAGAGCACCTTGTTGGACATGTACCAGCTCAGGTCCTCCGGATACCGGTTCGTCACCGTGATGGTGAACAGAATATCGTCTCCCGGCTGCAGGCCGCTGATCGCTTCCGCCAGCTCGCTGGACCGGAAGTTGCAGTTCATCTCTTTCGTCTCGGTAAAGATGACCTGCCACTCCGTATCGCCACGGTAGGATTCTCCCCGCGCGCTGACGCTCAGCAGGCAAAGCAGGCACAGCACAAGACAGATCGTTCGTCTTTTCATGGCTGCTCTCCCTCCGTCAGCAGGCGGAGTCTGCCGCCGCCGAGGGTGAGCCGCGGTCCCCAGGCGCTTTGGATCGCATCCTCTCCGTTGTGCGTCTGTACCGCCTCCGCCTCCACCTCGATCTGGAATGCGACGCCGTCATAGTCATAGCTGTAGTCGATCTCCGTGTAGCCGCCCTCCTGCGTCCGCTCCTCCGTCACCTCGCCCGTGACCGCCGTGGAGACCGTCAGCGTGCTGGTGAAGTTCGGCGTCGTCTCTCCCGCCGACAGTACACGGTCGTAATACAGCACCGTCCGCTCCGGCGTCGAGCTCTCCCGGTCCAGGATCCACCCGCTGCCCAGGTTCGCAAGGGTGAGCTCGATCAGAGCCGGGTCCAGGTCCTGCCGCTTTTCGCCGCTGCCGTCCACCCAGTACTTATAGATGTTCACCCGCACATATTCGTCGATGGATCCGCTGTTCCGCACTGCCAGCTCCTCGCCGCAGCTTACCCCGATGGGCCAGTCCTCATCTGCCTGGACGCGTCCGCTGCCCAGCAGGTATCCCGTGCCCTCGTCCCAGGTGCCGTCCGCCGCTTTGCCGTAATCCCGCCAGCTCACCCGGCTGCCGTTTTCCAGCAGACTGATGCCGATGTCGTACATCTGCACCCGGAAGCTGTAGATTTCGGAATAGTAGGTCAGCGCCGCACGCGTCCCCCCGATGGTGGCGCTCATCAGCAGCGCCGCCGCCAGCAGGAACAGAACCGCCGTTGCCCCAGGGGAGCGCAGGATCCGTCTCAGTTTCGTCATCCTTTCTCCCCTCCCGTCTCCGTTGCGCCGTTCCACTCCGCGTAGGGTGTACCGTCCGCCCGATAGTTTACCGGCACACTTTCATACACCACCACGACGTTGAAGCTTTCTCCTTCTTCCGGCGCGCCGGGCACATTTCCGATCCGGGCCAGCAGCTCTTCGGTACTCTCGCCGCCCTTCAGCACATCACTGTAGTAGTAATATCCGTCCTCTCCCGGGCTCCATTTCCCGCTCTCGTTCAGATAGCTCACGCTCTGCATGGTCGGCGCAAAGACCTTCGCCCGCACATAGACCGGAGACTTCCCCTCCTCGTTTTTCAACGAGATCCGCTTCGTCCACTGGGAGAACTCTTCCTCGATCTCGACCTCCCGTTGGCGCGCCAGGTGCAGCCGATAGCCGCCCTCCGCCTCGCTGTAGGTGGAGAAATACGCCCACGCCGTCCCGATCCCGGTACTCAGCACCAGAACCAGCGCCGCCGCTCCCAGAATCAGCAGTTTCCGCCGCTTCATCTCAGCCACCCCTCTCTCAGCCTTCGGATGCGGGAACCTTCTCCCAGCTCCATCCCAGGCTGCCGGAATAGGTAAAGCGGTTAATCAGGCTGTCCCCCTCCCGCGGGCTTTCCTCGTAGTCATTCACAAAATGGACCTCTTCCTCCGTTTCCGCCTCGATCACCACGGTTTCTTCCGTCGGCCCCACCGGAGCGTAGCTCGCGCCGCTGTATACCTCCGCCACCGTCACCTCGGCCCCCACCGGGAGATCGTCGATGATCAGATCCTGCTCTCCCGCGGCGTCGAAGCTCAGGGTGTAGATATTGCTGCGGATCAGAATCCCGTCCAGCCGCACATCTACCGAGAACAGGAAGCTGGCGTGATCCCCGACCCGGTGGCTCCGCAGCGTCTTGACGATCTTCAGGCTCCCCACCTCGGGTTCTTCGGGCTCTTCGGGTTCCTCGGGTTTCTCGGGTTCTTCGGGTTCTTCCTCATACTCATACTTGAACGAGATGCGGGCGTCGTAAATGAACTCCTCCCCGCTCCCGCTGATTTCGATGTCATACAGCTCCTCCGCCCCCGACAGGATCGGCAGCGTCAGAAGCAGCGGCTGGAAGGTATACTCCCGGCCGGAGCCCGTGGCCACGGTCAGAATATGGACTTCTCCGCTTTCGTCCGCCCCACGGACACAGTATTCCGCCGGACTCAGGTCCGCCCCGTGGGGAACCACCAGGTACATTCCCGCCGCCAGAGGCTTTCCGTCGTCCCCCGCCGAGATGTGCATCCCCGGCGCTGCTCCGCTGACGATGGGACTTCCGGATGCCAGGACGATCTCCATGGCCGCGTCCGTCAGACGCCGCAGGGAATCCCGGTCCTGTCCGGCGCTCAGGTCCAGCTCGTTGAAGGGTGCTATGGCACGAAGGCTGATCTCGTCCTCGACGCTGTCTACCGTCTGCCCCACGTAATACAGGTCCACCACGGCAACGCCGGCCTCTCCGTCCAGGGCGCTGTCCTCTCCGAAGTCCACGGTAATGCTGACCGGCCTGCTCACGTCCAGCGCGAGGCCCGGCTTCGCGGTCAGAAATACGACAAGGAGCAGCGCCATCAGCAGGGCCGCCGCGGTCCTCACACTTTTTCCTGCGGTCTTTCTTCTCTGCACTGGCGTTTCCCTCCTTTTATCTTCCTTTTCATTTTCTTCTGCCCTTTCCTTCCTTGGGGGGCGTTTCCTCTTTCCTCTCCCGGATGTGCCGTTCCAGCTCCGCCTCCGAGACGCTGCGTCGCCGCACGGCGTCGTAAATCAGGACGACAAACAGGAACAGGAAGAGCATCGGGATGCCCAGGGCGGGGATGGCGACGTAGTTCGGGATCCGGATCGCGCCGGCCAGAACCACCGCCTCCCCCATGGCGTTTTCGATGCGGCTGCCCCGCACCAGCAGCCGGTGGGTGTTGATACCGTAGGGGGTGCAGGTTACCAGGGTGCAGTAATCTTTCCCCGGCTCGATGGCCAGGTCTTCCAACTCATAGGGATTTACGATGCGGATCTGATCCACCTGATAGGTGGTCAACTGATTGAGTACCGTAATGGTGAAGGTGTCTCCCTCCCGGAGCTTATCCAGGTCGGTGAAGAGCTTTGCCCGGGGGAGTCCCCGGTGGCCGCTCAGGGCCGTGTGGGTGCCTTCGCCCCCTACCGGGAGGGAGGTCCATTCCAGATGCCCGATGGCAATCTGAAGCACCGACTCCTCGGTGCCGTGGTAGATCGGCAGATTGACGCCGATGGAATTGATCTGGATATACCCGATGACGCCGGTTCCGGAGAGGTTCAGCAGGGACTCATAGATCTTCTTCCGATCCTCATCCAGAACGAATGCCGGCTCTTCGGAAGCCAGCGTCTCGTTGTACTCCCGGGCGGCCTGCAGCATGGCCTCCATCTCTTCATTGGCGGCGCTTTCCACGATGGTGGCATAGGTTGCGATGGCCCGGGTCTGGTGGAAGCTGTTCCACCAGTCACTGACGGTAGGGTAGGCGATGATGCCCACGCCCAGGAAAAAGAGCAGGAACAGCAGGGTCGTGACCAGCCAGGAGCCCTTTTTCCGCTTTCGTTTCTTCCGACCGGACCGGGCCGCCGCGTTTTCCTCGTCGGGAATCAGGGGCGATCCTGACCGGTCCTTCGGTTCTTTTTCGTTCATTTTCCGCTTCCTCCCCCCGGAGAAGGAGGCTCCGAGCAGGTTTCAGAAAATCACGGGAAGGCCCGGAACGGGAAAATTCCCGTTCCGGGTCCATATTCAGCTTTGCTTCCGCCGGGTTACCCCGGCGGCTCCGGGTTAGGGGGGAGAAAGGAACCCCTTATCCCTCGCTGCTGGCGCGCTTGCGGGTGAGCAGCACCACGCCGGCCCCCAGGACCAGAATGCCGCCCACGATGTAGAAGATGGTGGTGCCGATGCCGCCGGTGGAGGGCAGCTCGGGACCGGAGTTGTTTTGAACCGTCGCGGTGGCGAGCGGCTGATTGCTGTTCTGAGCATCACCAAGGTTTACCGTACCATTGGTAACGTCAGCGCCGTCTGCCGTGATCGTCGCCTTAGGAGCCGCTCCTTCCGTGTATTCGGCGGTCAGAGTAACGATGACCGGAGCAGCCAGCGTGTTGTAGCCGGCAGGGGCCGCCGTCTCCAGCAGACCATACGCGGTTCCGGTGGCTTCCGCTTCCAGACCCTGTACGGAAGGATCGAACTTACCATTCGTATTGGTGGTGAAGGTATCCGCCTCCGCCTTGGCAACCCAGGTGACCTTATTGTTGGTCGCATCCCACTTGTACCAGGCCGCAGCGTCGTCCGCAGGCTGCGTGGCTCCCTTGAAGACCTTGAACGCGGCGCCGTCCAGAGTAGCGTTGGTTTTGCCGTCAATCTTGTTCACGTTGATGTCAACGTCGATGACGTAGACTTCCTTATCGGGAGTCTTGTTAGTGTCACTATTTTTCGGGTTGTTGGAGTATTCCAGAGAGGCGGTGTTCTTCTCGTAGTCGGTGGTCAGCGCGTTGGCATTGACGACGGCGCTGTAGGTCACTACGATGTCGGCTCCCTTGGTGGCGGCCTTCAGCGTAGTGAAGGGGATCGTCACCGTAAAGGTCTGGCCATTGACCACGATCCTGCACTGGTTGGCAGTAAGCTCCGTCTCGTCGATCGTCACAACGATATCGTTTGTGGCATCGCCCTCGGGATCCGTGAAGGTAAGGCCGGAGGTCATGGTATCGCTGATGATGAAGGTATAGTCGGTATAGCCGGTAACGTCGGGCACGATGCTGTAGATCACAAAGTCTACCGTGGTGCCGACTTCAGCGGTGGCCGCCTTGCCGGCCTCGTCCAGAACGTGCTTCCCGGTGATCTGCTTGTCCAGGGTCGGGACTCCGGCCTTCGGCTCCACCGTGGCATTGGGGTCGGTGGTGGTCAGGGCCAGGGCGGCAACGACTTCCTCAATCGGGTCAGCCTCCGTGCCTGCTCCCGCAGGATCGGTGGGGATCACCACGCCGTAAACCGCGTAGTAGCCGGGCTCGGTAAGTGCAATCGTAGCCGTCTCATCAGAACCACCGGTGCCGGTGCCGTCCGCAGTGCTGGGCAGAACAGCCGTCAGAGCATCCGCCAGGGCGCGGGCGTGATCATTCGTCATATTCGTTCCGTCAATGGAATAGTCCGTGGAATCATTGGCAGAGGGGGTCAGCGTGATACCGTACTTTGTGGTAATAATGCCGGAACCAGAAGCGATCGTTGCCTCGTCAACCAGCGTAGCCCACGCCCAGTCGGTATTCTTGATGCTGTAGGCATAGGCGGTAGCAGTGTTGCCGTCTGCATCCTTGGTTTCGCCCAGGGTCAGGGAGAACACCTTGTACGCCTTGTACGTCTTGCCTTCGATGCTGATTGCGCTGTCGTTGTTGTCGATGGTGATCGTGAACCCAGCCGGAGCTGTGCCGCCGGACGGATCGGCGGACGCCGACGGGTCAACCGTGGTGGGGTCGGGATCGGCGGCGAACGCCATCGTACCCATAGCCAAGCACAGCACGGCTACGAGTATCAGTGCCAAAATCTTCTTCATACCTGTCTTTCCTTTCTCTCCTTTTGAGTTTGTGGTGATTGAGTGCCTCCGGTATCCGGAGACGCCCGGGATTTATTTACAGATCAGGGCAGCGCCGTAACCCCGATCAATAAATACGGAATGCGGGGGTTCAATGGACAAAGCCGAAGAGGGAAATGGGCCAGACCCGCAGTAGCAGCTTTCCGATGACCATTTCATCGCTGACGCAGCCTACGGCGGTGTTCCGGCTGTCGATGCTGGTGGCCCGGTGGTCGCCCATGACGAAGTAGCGGGCGTCGGGCACCTGATAGGGCAGAGGGATGTTGCATTCTCCCAGGGCCTTTTCGGTGACATAGGGTTCGTCCAGGGGTTCGCTGTTGAGATAGACATTGCCGTTTTCGTCGATATCCACCCAGTCCCCCGGGGAGGCGATCACCCGCTTGATGAGGATCGCGTTGTTGTAATAGAAGGCGATCACGTCGCCGGGCGCATAACCGGAGCCGCTGACGGCAACGACGATATCCCCGTCAAAGAGGGTTTCGGTCATGGAGGTGCCGACGATCTGCAGCACCGGCATCAGCAGCACCACCAGAAGCACGGCAACGGCGGCGACCACGATCAGGGAAAAAACCGTGCTGCGCAGGATCCGTCCGAAATTGATACGGTAGCGTTCCTTTTTGAGCTCCGCCTCCAGCTGCTCGACGTCGGGGAGCTCCAGATTTTTCTTTCGAGCCATGATAGTCCTCGGGGATGTCAGCAGTTTTGCCCCTGCCGCGGGGCGGGGGGCGCCGGACGCGGCAGCGGAGGAGCGCCGTCATTCTTCGGCGAAGACCGGGGCGCCGGGGGAATCTCGCTCTGCTTCGGCTTCCGGGCCTCTTCGCCGGAGTCCGTCCGGGGATCGCAGGCCTCTGCAGGCGAAGGGGACGGGACTTCCTCCTCCGGCGGGGAGGCGGTTTCCTCCGCTTCCTCCTCCGCAGCGAGGACCGGGGCCGGCCCGTCGCTGGGCTCCCCGGCCAGGGGAGCCGGGGCAGGCACACCCTCCCACAGTTCCTCCGCCAGGGCACAGGTACCGGGAAGCACTCCACCCGTCGGATCCCTGCGAAGGTCCAGGGCACGGATCAGCGCCTCGATCTCGCCCAACCGCTGGTCCAGCCGCTGGGTCACCCGAATGTTCAGCCGAAGGATATGCGCGTCCTTTTCCTCCAGCTGCTGGTTCAGCCGACTGGCGATTTCGTTTGCTTCGTCCAGCTGCCGTTTCAGCCGCTCGTTGTCTTCCCGCAGCTCGGAAAGGGACGCCTCCTGCTTCTCCAGCGCAGCCTGCAGCTGGGATACTTCCTTGCTCTGCATCAGCAGCAGCTGCAGCAGGTCCTGTCTTCTAAGCTTATGAAGTTCTCTGTCAGTCATACCCCAACCATTCCCATGTATGTGTCGACGGCAAGAACATCAAGCCGAGACAGCAAGCCAGAGTAATTGATAATTACCACAGTTCAGCCTTCTTGTCAAGAGTGTTTTCCGTCTGTTTTTGGCAGTTCGGGAAAATCGCGGCTCTGCAGCGGGGTCAGCGGGTCAGGATTCCGGCGAATTCCGTCATAAGCTCCGGGATGGCGATGCTCTGGGGACAGACGGAGGCGCAGGCCCCGCAGCCCACGCAGCGCCGGGGATCCAGGGCGGGACCCGCCGTTTCCGGGTCGTAGCGGGCCATGAAGTCGCCGTTTTTCACGCCGTTACAGGCCGAGATGATCTTCGGGATATCCAGCTCCATGGGGCAGCCCTCCGTGCAGTAGCGGCAGGCGGTACAGGGTACCCAGGACAGCATGGAATCCGCCACCTCCGCCAGAAGGGCCTTCTCCTCCTCGCCGGTGGGGTCCGGGTGGTCGAAGGTCTCCACGTTTTCGACGATCTGCTCCAGGGAGGACATGCCCGACAGGACCACCGCCACCTCCGGCAGGCTCTGCAGCCAGCGCAGGGCCCAGCGAACGGGGGAGTCCTCCTTCCGAAGGGCCCGGAGCCGCGCCTCCTGGGCCTCCGGCAGCCGGGCCAGCCGCCCGCCCCGCACGCCCTCCATGACGATGACCTTCAGGCCGTGCCCGGCGATCACTTCCGTCTTGCCCTTGGCGTCCTGCAGCTTCCAGTCCAGATAATTCAGCTGGATCTGCACGAATTCAAAAACCCCCTCATAGCGGCTCAGGAATTCGTCGAGGGTTTCCGCGGAGACGGCGTGGGAGCTCAGGCCCAGGTGCCGGATCCGGCCCTGCTCCTTCTGCTTTTTCAGGAAGTCGATCACCCCGATCTCCGGGTCCAGGTAGAAGGGAAGGGACTTTTCCGACACGTTGTGCAGCAGGTAGAAATCGAAATAGTCCACCTGGCATTTCTCCAGCTGCTGCCGGAAAACGCCCTCCACCGTGGAATCCGGCCGCCCGGCCAGCATGCCGGTGAAGCCCAGCACGCCGCCGCCCTTCTTCTCCATCATGTGACCGGGAAACTTGCTGGCCAGGAGGAAGCTGTCCCGGGGATACTTTTTCAGCGCAGCCCCGATGAAGCGCTCGGACTCGCCCCCGTGATAGCGGTAAGCCGTGTCATAATAGTTGATCCCGTGGCTCATGGCGTAGTCGATGATCTCCTGCGCCTTTTCCCAGTCGATTTTCTCTGCCTGCCCTTCCACCGTGGGAAGCCGCATGTTGCCCATCCCCAGGGCGGAGACCTTCACACCGGAGATTTCCTTATAATACATGGTATTCCTCCTTATCCGTCTGTGTAACCTCCTAAGTCAGCAGCCACTGCTGCCCATCGGGCAGCTCGTTCAGGGAACCGCTGTACTGTTCGATGATTTCTCCGTCGGGAAACCGCCGCACCACCGCTTCCTCCCGGTAGTCCGGATCCTCGAACCAGCGGCTGAACCAGAGCCGGTCCCCCTCCCGGAAGCAGAAGCTCTCGGCGGGGTGGATGGGAAAGTCCGCCCGCTCCGGCCATAGGATCTGAAACCGCCCGGCGGCCTGCCGGGTCAGGCACAGGGGGGAAGTGTGGGGCATCAGGTTGTAGCAGTCCTCCACGGCGCCGCGGGGCAGGGTGACGACGGGGGTGACGGCGCCGGATGCGTCGTCATAGCGCAGGAGCCGGAGCTCTCCGGCGGGGAAGTCCGCCAGCAGGAGCACGGGGTCGCCGCCGTCGCAGGCCGGACGGCCGAAATACCGCCCCTTTCCGGCCCGCACCGGCTCCGCCACCCGCCCGTCGGGAAGGTGGACCAGGATCAGGCGATTGCTTTCGATGCGGTGTCCGGCCAGATACAGCTCCTCCGCCTCATACAGGTCCCCGGAGGTGCAGTCCGTACCCCAGGCCCAGTCGCCGCTGCCCGGAAGGGGCTCCAGATGGGAGATGCCGCCGGTGCGGATGGTTTTGATCACGGGTTTTCGCCTCCCTTTTACAGGCTTTCCGGGGCGTCCTTTCGGCCCGTTCCGCAGATCGCCCGGCAGCCCTTGCCGTTTTCTCCTTTTTTGGGCCGGCGTTTCCCCCCTCAGGCGTCTGCCGGGAAACGCTTCGGCGCCGGAGTCGATTCCCCGGAGCAGCGCAGCCGTCGCCTTGCAGCAATTCTCCAGGCCTTCCGCATCGCGGCGGCTGCGCCGTTCTCAATCAGATTCCACATAAAGACGCCTCTGTCTGCAATAAGGATGCCCGCACCCGTCGGAGAGCCTGCCCGCGACGGATGTGTGCATACTGTTTCTCCGCAGCGGCTTTCTGCGGGAGCAGGGCGGTTTACAGGGACGCGCCGAAGGCCCGGATCCCGGCCAGGGCCGCTTCCGTGCCCACCTGCTTGCCGTCGTATTCAAAGATGCCCAGATCCTGCGCCTGAAGGAAGCCGAGGATGCCCTTGTACTGCGTCTCGATGGCGGCATAGACGTTGGGAGAGCCGGAAGTCAGGAGCAGCGCCCACTTCTTGGCCGCCGGAGCGCCGACGGCATAGAAGCGGGACACCACCGACTCCAGCTGCCCCGTCAGGCCGTGATAATACACGGGAGAAGCCAGCAGGAGCATCTCCGACTCCGCCAGAGCGGGGTAGACCTCAGCCATATCGTCCTTCTGGACACAGGCTCCGTTTCCCTTCGTGTGGCAGTATTCGCATCCCACGCAGCCGCCGATCTTCATGGTGCCCACCTGCAGGACCGACACCTGATGTCCCGCGCTCTCCGCGCCCTCCCGGAAAGCGGCGACGAGGGCGGCGGTGTTTCCCTTCGGGCGGGGACTTCCGTTTAACACTACGATTTTCATTTTGACCTCCTTTTGATGAAGCGCCTGATTAGCTTGCTACCTTTAGCAAGAGTCTAAAGGAAAGGCCGCGGCATGTCAACCATATCTGTCCGAAATACAGAATACGTCATATACCCTTGTTCAGCGGAATTGATCAAAGGCCCAGTTCTCGGTATGTCTTTTCGATAAATGGAGATTTGTGCCGGATATATTTCTCCATATCATCCGGATAGAGCGCCGCGCCTTCTTCTTTGATTCGGCTGTAGCTGCGAACCGCTTCCGGGTCGGCGCGCAGATAGTTTCTGAAGGCAATGTGTCTTTTTAATTCTGCGGAATCCTGAGGACAGACATAGAGATGGTGTTTCTGCAAATGCTCCTTGCCGTCATACCTGAAAGCCTCCCGTGCGGCAATGCCAAGATCCCCTTCATGGTGATAGCCGATTTCTTCCAGCGCGGCCACCACAGCATCCAACACGGAATCATCCTTGATGACAACATCGATATCGATGATCGGTTTTGCGGACAGCCCCCGCACGGAAGTGCTGCCAACGTGCTCGATCCTTAAGGCCAGTGAACCGAGGGCTTCCTGAATCTCGCCCTTTATATGTGCAAAGGCCGGTTCCCACTGCTCATCATAAGGCAGAACGACAACGCTTTTCGTGCCCATTTTCACTTACCCCTGCAAAACGAATTTGGCACTCAGATATGGATTATTACGTCACCGAAATCAAACAAGCGCATACCCGGCCAAGGATAATACCTCCATCGCGCGATCGAAGTCCTCTGCTTTCACCAGGATATAATCCGTATTGAACGTGGAAACGGCAAAGATACCGATCCCGTTTTCCGCAAGGATGCCCGAAAGCTTCGACAGTATCCCGACGAGAGAAAAGTCCAGGACGCCCCGGATGCGAAACGAGCGCCAGCCGTCCGAACGCTCGATGGTATCGGCAGGCGCATCCTCTGTCCTGCACACCAGTGAAAGCTCCTCGTCGGTCCGGGCGACGAAACAGAACCCCGCATTCAGATCTATTTCTGCGGTACCTGACAGCTTGCAGATCGTCAGATCGTATGACAACTTCTGCAGTTCCACGAGACATCCCTCTCTCTCAGCAGATAATCTTCGCTTTGGACGGCCTTTCTTGGTCGTAAATTACTTTCACGCCTGACCCAATGCCCGGAACCGGATGACCCGCTCCGATCCACTTCCTTTTGGAATACTCTGCGCCGTCTGCCGTATAGGAGACTTTTATGATGTGCGGGAATACCGCGCCGTCCAACGGTCCGGTCCTGATCGGTTTTGTGTTCACTTTCAGCCACCATTGCTTGGCGACGGAGACCACCGTTCCCATGGTTTCTCTTTGCTGCATACCGGGTCCTCCTTATTTCAGCCCTTCGATCCTCGTCCTCAGATCGTTTTCCGTCGTGCTTCCGCTGAAGCGCTTTCCTTCCAGCCAGGTTCCGGTCCCGGCGTATTCAGCAAGATTCTGCCCGCTTCGCCCGATCCCGCTGCTCCCGGAGGTGCAGAACGGGATCACGGTCTTTCCTCTGAATCTATTAACACTGAGCGCGTACATAAACGTTACACGATCCGCATCCATGAAAAACAGCCGTGCGGCCGGTCATGGTTGGCCACTCTGCGGAATGCGCTGCTTCCCGGCCTCCGCCGGAGCATTCCCGACCGGTACTCGCCGTTCCCGCCGCTGCCCTTGAGATGCTCCGGTGCCGACCGTTAGAATCATGCACGCTTATTGAAATCGGATAAGATGCATGCTACAATTCTATATGCTGCATCATCCGCAGGAAACGCCTGCACGAGTGCATGGGGAATGACTGCTTGAAACGATAAAAGCTGCGCTGTGCGGCTGCGATCACAGGAAGGGAAGAAACATGAGAGATAAGCTGAAGAACGGCACGCTGAGAATAACCGTGATCAGCGCCGCTGTCATTGTGCTGCTTCTGGTTTTATCTACGTTTCTGACGGGCGTCAGCGCCCGGAAAAATACAGAAAAAGCGGTTCACGTTGTCAGCAATTTCTATCTGGGCGAACTGGCGGGCCGAAGGGAACAGGTCGTAGCCTCCAATATATACAGCAACATTCAGAATATTGACCACGCCCTGGAGCTGCTGGATGAGACCGATCTTTCTGACATGGAGCATCTTCAGGCCTTTCAGGCCAGGATGAAAAAGCTCTACAGCGCCGAGAAGTTTGCATTCGTGGATACCGGCGGGACGATCTATACTTCCCAGGGGCCGATCTACAACATCGGCGATTACAGCTTTGATTATATGACCATTGCAGGCCCGCAGGTATCCATCAAAGACATCAACACCGAGGACAAAAAGGTCGTCATCGCCGTACCGGTCGAGCATTTGCCCTTTAACGGGCAAACGCTGACCTGCTGCTTCATGGAAATCGATATGGACGTCCTGCTGGAGGGACTGTCTCTCCAGTCTGACGCCAACGGCGTGACCTTCTGCAACCTGTATGACAGGACCGGCATTTCCCTGACCAACGTGGTTCTGGGCGGACTGGCCAGCAGCGATAATCTTCTGGATGCTCTGACCATCGCCGTATTTGAGGATGGCTCCTCTTTTGAACAGGTGAATGGGGACTTCTCTGCCGGACGGGAAGGTGTGATCACCTTCAACTACAACGGCATCGAAGAGACCCTGTATTATCTTCCGGTCACGGGCACGGACTGGATGCTTACCTATCTGATCCGGGAAAGCGTCGTCGGTGAGCAGATCAATATCATTACCAGGGCCATTATCAACCGCAACCTGATGCAGAGCGTTCTCACCACGCTCCTGGTGTTCGGCATATTCTTTGTCGTCGTTACCCAGAATCGAAAGAACAGCCGCCTCATGCTGGAAAAAGAGACGGTGGAGGCCGAGAACAGAGTCAAACAGCAGGAGCTGGAGACGCGGCTGAAGCTGCAGGACCAGCTGTTGCAGCAGGAGCGGCAGAATGAATCGCTGACCGCTTTGCATGAAATGCTGGATTCCGGCCCCTGGTACATGGACTTTGACAAGCAGGGGCAAATGGCCAGCGTCACATGGTCGGACACGTTCCGCCGGATGCTGGGCTACAACAGCAAAGAGGATTTTCCCGACAAGCTGGAATCCTGGTCCGATCTGCTGGCCAAGGACGACAAGGAGCGCGTACTGAAGCAATTTTACGACGCGATCAACGATTATACCGGCCGGACGGCCTATGATGTCGAGTATCAGCTGAAAACAAAAAAGGAAGGCTGGCGCTGGTTTCATGCCATGGGCCAGCTGACACGCCGGCCCGACGGCACCCCCATCACTTATATCGGCATCTTTGTGGATATCACGAAGCAAAAACAGATGGAGAAAGCGCTGTCGGAGCAGCAGGAAACGCTCAAATCCGCACTGGCGCAGGCAGAGGAGGCGAATGCCGCAAAAACTTCCTTCCTGTCCTCAATGAGCCATGAGATCCGCACACCCATGAACGCCATCATCGGACTGAATACCCTTGCGCTCCAGGATCCGGACCTGAACGACCTCACGAGGGAACGCCTTCAAAAGATCTCCGAAAGCGCGAAGCATCTGCTCTCCCTGATCAATGGGATTTTGGATATGAGCCGGATCGAGAGCGGAAGAATGGCGCTGAAGAATGAGGAATTTTCCCTGCAGGAGGTTCTGGAGCAGATCAACACCATGATCAACGGCCAGTGCCAGGAGAAGGGACTGTCTTATGACTGCCGCATCACCGGCAAGGTCAACAGCTATTATATCGGCGACGATATGAAGCTCAAGCAGATCCTCCTCAACATTCTGAGCAACGCCGTCAAATTCACCCCGACCGGCGGAAGCGTCACCTTCCTTGTGGAGCCCCTCGGCAGCTTCGAGGACAAGGCGACCCTGCGCTTCATCGTGAAGGACACCGGAATCGGCATGGACAAGGACTTTCTGCCGAAGGTTTTTGATACCTTCTCACAGGAGGACGAGGGCAAGGCGAATAAGTACGGCAGCACCGGTCTGGGCATGGCCATTACCAAAAACCTTGTGGAAATGATGAACGGCAATATTTCCGTCGAAAGCGAAAAGGGCGTCGGCACCACCTTCACCGTTTCCGTGACCCTTCGGACCTCGGATAAGGAGAGGATGCACGAGAATTTGGAGATGCGTCCGCAGGATCTGCGCGTCCTGATCATTGACGACGATCCCGACGCCTGTGCCCATGCCAAGCTGGTGCTGGAGGAGGTGGGTATCGTATCGGACACCTGCCTCAGCGGGGACGAAGCGATGAAAATGCTGGAGCTTGCCCACGGCAGAATGGCAGCTTACAACCTGATCCTGGTAGATCTCAAAATGCCGGAGCAGGACGGCGTGGCGGTCACACGCCGGATCAGAGAGCAATATGACGACGACTCCGCCATCATCATTCTCACGGCATACAGCTGGGACGACATCATGGAAGAAGCGATCTCCGCCGGTGTGGACAGCTTTATTGCAAAGCCGCTGTTCGCTTCCAGCGTGCTTGACGAGTTCAAACAGGCCCTCCAGAGGAGACTTGCCGCGCACAGGGTCATTCATAAGGCCGACCTGGCCGGGAAACGCATCCTGCTTGCGGAAGACATGGAGATCAATGCTGAGATCATGATGAATATCCTCAGCCTGCGCGATATGGAAGCCGATCATGCGGAGAACGGCCGGATCGCCGTGGATATGTTCGCCCAAAGCGCGGAAGGCACATACGCGGCGGTCCTTATGGACATACGCATGCCGGTCATGGACGGACTGGAGGCGGCCGCGGCGATCCGGGCGCTGGACAGGCCGGATGCGAAATCCATCCCGATCATCGCCCTGACTGCGAACGCCTTTGACGAGGACGTTCAGCGTTCGCTTCAGGTAGGCATGAATGCGCATTTGAGCAAGCCTGTGGAATCGGAGCATCTGTTTGAAACGCTGGAACAGCTGATCCGTGACTGACGGGATTCTCCTGTTGATCGGACGGAAAAACCGGGGGCTGCGGCTCAGCGCAGCCCCCGGCGGCATATATTCGTTTATTTGGAGACGGTGCAGGAAACGCCAAAGCTTTCGTACAGAGTCTGCACAGCCTCCGCCTCCCCGGCTGCCATAGGCTTCATGTCCTCCAGACTGTAGGGAATATCCAGAGCGGCGTATTTGGAAGTGCCCATGCGGTGATAGGGGATGAGCTGAAGGGCCAGATCCTCTCTGCCCAGGCTGCGAATGAACGCCGCCGTTGCTTTCACGTTCTCCTCCAGGCTGTTGACGCCGGGGATCAGGGGCTGACGGAAAAGGATATTCGCCCCACTGTCCGCCAGGAAGCGGGCATTTTCCAGGATGCTCTCGTTCCCCCGGCCCGTATATGCCCGATGCAGCTCGCTGTCCATGAGCTTCAGGTCGAAATAGAAGGTATCCGTCAGCTCCAGCACCCTTTCAAAGGCGCTGCGGGACACGCAGCCGCAGGTCTCCGCGCAGGTGTTGATGCCTTCCCCCCGGCAGAGGGCGAAGAGCTCCGCGACGAAATCCGCATGGGTCAGAGGTTCGCCGCCGGAGACGGTGACGCCGCCGCCGGAGGAATCGTAAAAAATCTTGTCCCGGCGCACCTGGTCGAAGACCTCCTCCGCCGTTTTTTCCCCGCCATAGCGCACCAGCGCGTCATAGAAGCAGACCTCCGTGCACTTGGCGCAATCGTCGCACTTTTCCCGGTCGATGCGCCTGTCCGCATCCGGCAGGATCGCCCCCCGGGGGCAGCTTTTGGCACAGCGTCCGCAGTGCTTGCAGAGGTTTGAATGGAAGCCCACGCGCACCCGGTCCTCCAGGTTCTCCGGGTTGGCGCACCAGCGGCAGCGCAGAGGGCAGCCCTTCAGGAAGACCACCGTCCGGATACCGGGTCCGTCATGGATGGAGTATCCCTGGATATTGGAAATGCGTGCGGTCAGTGCCATACCGGGCCCCTCCCCTTACAGCTCGAACTCGCTGC
>JAEEGK010013524.1_pt1 | contig 18377 bp, 14 predicted proteins | sample 8958771 | NCBI WGS metagenome assembly JAEEGK01 (sample SAMN16246547, study PRJNA631951) | gut metagenome | biome: gut microbiome; feature: rumen; material: SC-attached | host: Bos | place: Iran: Karaj | collected 2018-10
ACACCTATTATCAATAAACCGGCAAAGACAAACAACAATATGGTATGAACGGATATGGTTGTTGAAGAAAATACAATTGATTTTATCTCTGCAGGAGAATACATACATAATATGTGATCCAATGGTCGCATAGTAGTACAAAAATACTCGTTTAATGCTGCCGTCAATAATATGTATAGACCAATGATTACCAAATAGATTCTTGCTGCCGTACGTGGACAATAGTAATACAGCACACAAAAAGGAATAAATATCCAAGCAATAATCTCCAACAACAAAACTCCGTCAAAAACGATTCCTGACAAAATAATAGGACAAGCACTTATTGACAAACCTTGCCGTATGAACAATTGGACAAAGAAACTGCAACGCATCAGCAACATGGACGCCAGAAACAGCAAACTGATTTTAAAAAACACATTTACCGATTCTCCGCCAAATATATTCTTGATATGATTGAATAAACTTTTCCCTTTGTTCATTACTTACAAGTATTTGTTATCTGTATCGTTGAATTGTAATTTGCAAAAATAGCATTTTTTACTTATATTGATACTTGATAAAGTATTTTTTATCAAATTTAATAATCAATCGGACTATCATAATCTACCAACACCACTGCCACATTTCGGGGTCGGCACAATTCCCGTGTAAAGGCTGCATTTTTTTGTGAATATTCCATCGGAGTATGCCAATAATGAATAGCCATATCAGGAAAAGAATCACTGAGCAAAGGATACATTTGGTACCATGAACTCAATGCCGAGGGTTGCAAAACGGCAATTTTATTTTTTATCTTGGCAGTCCATTCCTCCACAGACTCTCCGTCCCAATAAGGATTATTGACCCAAAACAAAGTCATAAACCCCTGTTTTTTCACCTTCAGCAAAGCTTCATCAGATTGACTTTCAATAAAAGCTCTCTTTTTGATGGTTGCAGACAAATTTTCTATAAGGGCACAAATACTATCTGCATTGTCGGCGGACAAATTCTTTATATCAAACCAAAACCTGCAAGTTTCTCTATTGGCAATGGCATGATACCACATCGACAATGTTAACCCATCTGTAGAATCTGACAATTCGTGCCCGACAAATAATTGGTTTTGGTAGGCAGAATAAGTGATATCCACTTCAAGTCCTCCAAATTGACAGCTTTTTGCTTGTGCCGCTAAAGTATCGTTTGCCTTGTGAGCCCAAATTTTATTGCCTCCATATACATTGGTATCTATTTGAAAGTTGTCTGTATTCACAGAATGTTGCTGACAAGAAAGCAATATCATTGATATCAATAAGAAAAATATTTTTTTCATGGCTATTTTATTCCGTAAATTTCGACTTCTATATTTTTGAAAAACAATTCATTATCTTTGTCCCACTTGTCATCTTGCTCGGGGGTTGCCACAGAAATTTCAATTTGCAGTTGCTGATTTTGAGGGACAGAAAAAACTTTTTCCAACTTCATGTCATTCCATTTGCCACCTTGCATATCCTGTGTAAGAAAAGAATTGCAAACCGCTCCTTGATAAACAATATTTTTGTGCTCGCCGGCATTATATTCCAACTGCAGATTCATAAAGTTGTCTTTGTACACATAGTTTACGTTCAACACCTTCGCCACTGCCACCACTTTCAATTGTGTATAGTTAGATGTATGCACTTCTATCGGCAATACTAATGCTGTTTTTTGTACTCCTACTTCACTGGGTGGATTAACGGATGCCACATGCACCTGATTTTCATTCACTGCACGCCTCAACAACACACATGAATTGGCATAAGAAGAATTCTTGGTTAATTGATTGCCCAAATAAACATATTTGTGAATATATTTCATAGCTTGCATGTGTTGCCGCATTTTATTTTTAAGAGATTGGTTTTCAACTGATTTTAAATTAAACAAACTATCCAACTGATACAATTCGTCTCCAAAATCGCTTTGATAGTAATAATATTTGTCAAACAACATTTCATGAAATTCCCGTGCATAACTCATAAACAACATCCGCTTGGAAGAAGAGAACTCTTGTATGGTATCCAAACCATCCTCTATCCAGTGAACAGTAGAAAGGCCTTGCAAACCATATTTATTTTTCAGTAATTCCACCAACGAGGGTGTTACATCATTGTGCGAAACCACTGCATGAAATGTCGCCTTTCGTTGTAACAATGGCGACCATATCACCAAGGGCACATGATGATATGAAAGGTCGTTTTTCAGTTCTCTTCCACTTGCATGGTCGCCTGTAATGACAAAAATGGTATGTTGAAAACTCGGCAAATGACTATAACGTGCAAAAAAATCTCTCAAACAGTCATCTGCATAGTTCAGTGATGCCAATTTCAACAAATTTTCCTTTTTCACCTTTTGTTTGTCGGCAGGCATGGAATTGATCATCTGCATGATTTTCCGTTCGTAACGTTGCTTTTTATTTTTTTGATAGTCATTGTTTGCTTCCATATCTTCGTGAGCCGAAAGCGTAATATACAATTCGAATCGTGGCAAATTCATATCCATTGCCTCCACATAATCCAAACTTTTACGAAACATCATGCTATCATTATAGCCAAAATAAAAAGCATCTCTATTGGCAGAAGTATCTTGCCAACACATTTGATTCAAAGGAGCATAAAAATCTGTCTTTTGCTTGTCTAAATAGTCCTTTACACAATCGAAAGCAAAATCGCCGGCATAGAAAGCATTGGCAGAATAGCCGTTGTTTTTCAACAAAGTGATTAGTGAATAATTATCCGGCATGGCTCCGAATTGAAAGCCTTTCACTCCGTATGGAACCGAACCTATCAAAGCCGGAACAACCCCAAAACTTCTCGGTGTTGTACTCAAACAATTAGTCCAATACAAACCTTCTGATGCCAAAGAATCGAAAAAAGGAGTAAAACTAATGCCGCCTTCATTCTCGCCGGACCATTCCCGACCTAAGGATTCCATAACTATATACACCACATTGGGCATGACGTTTGAAGACTGAAAAAATGGCGACAAAACATCTTTTACATTATCCCTTCTTTCTAAAGGATAGTGCATATCCTCCACTTGCCTGTCGGGATAGATGCTTAAATAGCCTTTTATCAAATGCTCGTCATACTGCACTTTTCCCAACGACTCCCAGTCTTTCAAATGTTTATATTGTATCAGACAATACAAAGTTTTATTTTTTACAAAATTGTTGATGGTTAGATTTTTGGTTACATTTCCTTCTTTAACAAATCCTAACAAAGGCCAGCCGGATACTATCATCACCGACACAATGACGGCCAAAGTTTTTGACAATTTTATTTTGGCAAAAGCACGCAATATCAACATAGAACACCCTATCGCCAACAGCACTATCAATATCAACCAGCCGATGGCTATATAACTTTGTATGGTTGCCATTGTTTCACTAATAGGTCGCACAAACAATTCTGCTCCTAATAGCAATCCTGTTTGCCGAGCATAAACCGCCAGGCCTGCTTCTGCCAATAGGGAACAACTCAGCAAGAAATTGCTCACCCATAAGCCTATCTTTTGCCACTTGATGAAAAGAAGATAAAAAATATAGGACATTGTCAAACATAAAGAAGCAAAGGCAAAATTGTTGACAAAAAGCATCCATACAAGTTCCGAAATAGTTGTGTCATTATTTCCTTGCTTGCCAACACCTATCATGGCAACATATTCTGCCGACAAAAGCAAGAGCAACAAAAACCAATAGCCGACTGCCATGGATAAAAAAGGCTTTGATTTTGCGGCAAGCATACCGATTTTTTGTCGTACATTACTCATGAAATAACGATACTATATAATTTTTGCAAAAATACAATATTTTACTGAAATGTGTACACCTCCTTTTAACAAAAAAATAGTACCTTTGCAAATTCATTGTAGAAAAAAATGTCTAAACTGATACTTGTCCCGACACCGATAGGAAATTTAGAAGATATCACCCTTCGTGGTCTTCGTATTTTGCAAGAAGCTGATGTTATTCTTGCAGAAGATACTCGTGTTACTAAAAAACTGCTGACGCACTATAATATTGATAAGCAAGTATTGGCCTGTCACCAACACAACGAGCATCAGCAATTGGACTATTTTATCCGCACCATTTCTTCTTATCAAATGGTGGCCATGGTTACCGATGCGGGCACTCCCGGCATCTCTGACCCGGGTTTTATGCTTGTCAGGGCTTGCCTTGACGCCCAAATTGAAGTAGAAACATTGCCCGGTGCCACTGCTTTTGTGCCGGCTTTGGTCAATTCCGGCTTACCATGCGACCGATTCTATTTCTACGGTTTTTTGCCACACAAAAAAGGCAGAAAAACTGCCATAGAACGCTTATCGGTTTTGGAGGAAACATTTATTTTGTACGAATCCCCTTTCCGTTTGGTGAAAACACTTGAACAATTATTAGAAACTGCCGGCAACCGACAAATGGCCGTATGCAGAGAACTCACCAAATTATATGAAGAAACTTTCCGTGGCTCCCTAAGCGATGCCATCGCCTATTTCTCTCAAAAAGAAGTAAAAGGAGAAATTGTCATCATCGTACAAGGAAAAAATCAATTTGAAAAACAATCTGCCAACGAAGAATTTATGGAATAAAATGTCTTCTCTCTATATTCACATTCCTTTTTGCATCCGGCGTTGTCATTATTGCAACTTTTTTTCTTCTACGCTTATTGAGCAAAAAAACTCCTATATAAAAGCTCTTAAAAAAGAAATTCAAATCAGAAGCAACTATTTAAAAAACAAACAATTAGAAACTATTTATATCGGCGGTGGAACACCTTCTTTGCTGTCTATTGATGAAATCAACTGCATTTTCAAAACCATTGATGACCACTTCTGTTTAGCGGAAAACATTGAAATAAGCCTTGAAGCCAATCCCAACAATCTCAATGAGCAATATATATCAGCTCTACGGCATACACCTGTCAATCGTTTGAGTATTGGCATACAATCGTTCTTTGACGAACATTTGCAAGTTTTAGGACGTATTCATTCCGCCCGACAGGCTCACCTTTGCATACAACAAGCTCTACAAGCAGGTTTTGACAACCTATCGGTCGACTTAATGTACGGATATCCGCATCTAACTTTGCAACAATGGAAAGAAAATCTCCATTTTGTCAAAGATATTCCGCACATTTCCTGCTATTGTCTGACATTAGAACCACACTCACAACTATATAAAACTATTCAACAAAAGCAACTTTCTCTCCCCGACGATGACCATATTATTGAACAAATAGAAGTTTTGAAGGATTTTGCTCATCAACACCAATTCATCCATTATGAAATTTCAAATTTTTGCAAAGAAAATTTTCACTCCCGTCACAATAGTGCCTATTGGCAACGCAAACCCTACTTGGGAATCGGCTGTTCGGCACATTCTTTTGACATCAATAGTCGCCAATGGAATATTTGCAATATCAATTCCTACATAGAATTTCTTGATGAAATAAACACTCACGGTGATTACCAAAAATTTGAAAATCGGCTGTTTGAAAGAGAAATACTTACACCCGCCATGCAAGTAAACGAATACATTATGACTTCATTGCGGACTATTTATGGTTGCCATTTGGACTATATTGCCCATGAATTTTCTCCTGCTTTTGCAGAACAACTTGCAAAAAAAATCTCCTTGCTACAGCAAGATAATTATATTTTCAGCCACGGCATTCTCCGATTGACCGAAAAAGGTATGCTTTTCGCGGATGCGATAGCCGCCGAATTGTTTTTTGACGAAAACGATTACTTAACAACAAATGAATAACGACAATATGATAAATGAACATATAGAAAAAGAAACTATCTCTGTTTTCAAACACACTTGGCAAATTATTGCCAATCCTACAGCCATGGCCAATAGCGGCTGTAAATATTGGGACAAAATCACCCGACAACTCCGGCAACTACAATTAGACTATCGTTTTGTTATTTCCGATGATAAAGATGCCTCTCAAGCAATTATTAAAGAATTGTGCCAAAAGGGAAATAAACATTTTTTGGTCATCGGCGGAGACGGTACTATCAACAATGTGATTAATGCAATATTTACCGCAGGTGTTGATACACACGATATCTATGTTGGAGTATTGCCATTAGGCACAGGTAACGATTGGTGCCATACACATCAATATCCACGCTCCTACATGGATACTATCAACCTATTTCTTCGGGGACAGTTTGTCCGTCACGATATTGGCATAGTTGATTGCATAGCTGACAATAAAACTATCGCTACCAAATACTTTATCAATATAGCAGGCTTTGGATTTGACGCAAATGTCATTCATCATACCATAAATTCAAAAAATCATTCATCTTATATATATATCACCCAACTTCTAAAAGTTTTATTTTCACACCAACCACAACCTATCAGCATACAAACCGATAATGTCGTTACCGAAAACAACATATTTTCCATTGCTGTAGGAATCTGCCAATATAACGGCAACGGCATCCGCCAAGTGCCTATGGCCAACCCTACTGACGGACTTTTCAACAGTTTGGTTGTCAGCAAGATATCTCCTTGGAAATTTATAAGAAATATCAAAAACCTTTATCAAGGACGCATTGAGCACCTCAAAGAGGTTTCCTATCTAACATCTGCCGACCTGCAGATTTTTTCAGACATGCCAATTTTGGGAGAAATAGAAGGAGAACCCTTGCCTATTACTAATCATTATCACATAAAAACCTTACCGCAAGCCATCAACATGCTTACCGGACTATAGGCAATATCGCATCAATAAATCAATTATCAAGTTTACTCTATGTCTGCCTGACCATTGATCACATCTTGATAGATGGCGTATGCTTCGTCATAGTCTTCTTCCTCCACCCATATTTCCGGCGAAGTAAAATTCAATCCGGGGTACAACATTGACTGTGCTTCATTGGTAAGTATGCAATTGATACCTTCGTTCATCAGGATATCTCTTAGCATATATGCTTGCTGTATGGTTGAACAAATTGCCAAACGTTTGGTTTCCATTATTTATACTTTTAAAATTTACTTTCTTTCGGTTTTCCTCCCATAGGAATATGGATAATATATTTTTCTGCAAAATAGTCTTCTTCAAACCATTTTGAGATAGGATATTTTATCGTTTTGCGAGGTACTTTTTGCAATTCCTCTTGTATGTCGCCGCCTTTTAAATACAAAATGCCGTTGGCTATGCTATTAAAAGAATTTTTTTCCACCCTTTGACTCACCCATTTGTAAAATTCCGGCAAATTGGTTACTGCACGGCTGACAATAAAATCATATTCATATTGCAAGGCTTCGGCTCTTATTTGTGTACATTCCACATTGTTCAATTGCAAAGCATCCACCACTGCTTGTGCCACCTTGATTTTTTTGCCCACCGAATCCACCAAATGAAATTGCACATGCGGAAACATGATAGCCAAAGGTATCCCCGGAAAACCTCCGCCTGTGCCGACATCCAATATTGCAGTCTGGTTTTTGAATTGCAACAATTTGGCAATACTCAAAGAATGCAATACATGATTGAGATACAAATTATCCATATCCTTGCGGGATATGACATTGATTTGAGCATTCCAATAAGTGTAAATATCTTGCAATGCCGCATATTTTTCTTTTTGCTCCGGCTTTAAATGCGGAAAATATTTTTCTATTACTTGCATAGCTTCATTTTCTATTTTGCAAAAGTAATCAATTTTTTTAATTCTTTATAACTTTTACTATGAAAAGTTTTCCTTTGGTGTATTGAATCCGCACATGGGATATATTGCCAATTGGTTCATTTTACAAGGACTGTTTTTTCAACACAATAAGCTTACATTGCCTTTCCTCCACACATTTCCACTGCGTTTTTTTCAGTTATGCATCGCAATATTCCGTGTATCTTTCCGTTATACAAAAAATAACATTTGGAAACATCCATAAAAATAGATTCAGTGTAATGAATATTAGAGACATCTTTGGTTTCCGCAAGCACCGGCGCACGACGGAAAGATTGCGGCACGTGGCCTTCGGGCATGCCGCCACCGTCTGTGGCACGATGGTGACGCTGATAGCCTTCTGCATATTACGGATACTGATTATGCGTTGTGCGATGGATCACGATCCTCATCGCATTTTGGCCAAACAAATGCAGAATGGCAACGTGGTAATAGAACGGCTCAACGCCTATCGCGACAGTTGCGGTGTTTTTCCGGAAAGCCTTGAAAGCATCGGCCTTCACAAAACATACCAAGATAACATCTTCCTCTTCCCGACTTCCTACTCCGTCTATCATAACAACTTTGAGTATATCCGGCTGAACGACACCTCCTTCTATCTTGGAGACGAGGATTGGTATGGCGGCAGGGAACAATATCTCTCGTCCGAAGGACGGTGGCGGATGGTTGAATACGACTATGATGACTATTCCGGTCAAAAATTGCCCGTATTTTATGAAGGACAGGATGTTGCTTCCGTCTATCTGCACGAATATGAAATAGCGGATCATGATAACACCATACGGAAACTGCTGGAAACACTTATAAATAACCGAAACGATGCCGGACAGCAGTTCCTGCTGACATTTTTCCATAATTATGATACGGCATACAGCCATTTTTCCAAGGATTTCACATACAGGGAGGACACCGTTTTCCGCATCCGTTTTAACAGCGTTTTACAACCATTTGACGTTTTGAAGCCTTATGCCTATTCGGACATGTTCAGCGATATTGACGGCTACCTCCTGATAGACGGGCATGTCTGCTTTGTTTCAGACAGATCATGGTATCCATCTGCCCGTCGGAGGATGAAACAGACTGGCAGAGGGCAGGTGTTTACCCGTCCACGAGATTTATTTCCGTGCGTTGGTGGTGAACAATACTGGTTTCTTGACATGGATTTCGCCTGCGGCGGTAAAGCATCGCTGCAAGGAGTATATATAGAAGAATAGAATTCTCCCTCGGAAATTCTAACCGTATGCACAATTTTTCTATGAAAGTGCCGTTAATTCTTAATGAAAATCCTCGCAAACAAACAAATAATTAATTTATAACAAGATGAAACAAGTTATTCTACTTATTGTCGTCACCTTAATAATAGTCATTACCATTCTGTTGTGGAAATTTTATTTCCATTTTCCCGATGCAACAAAAGATGCTTTTGTTGAAAGAACCAAATCAATGGAAAAAAGAGTGATTCTAATTGAAGAAATGAACGAAGAACAATTGTATGATGCCATTGATGAATTTATTGGTATGTATAAGGAAGATATGGATACCTCCTCTTTGGAAAAACCATTTGTCACACGCTACGAAAAAGGATTTCTTCTCACATTCTCTGCAAACATTGATTATAATTTGTTTTGCTTTTGGGTAAATTATCTTGTTTATTCAGATAAAAAAAAGCAAGAAAGGTATTTTGTCTACGGATGGTATCCATTCGGAGAAGTTGAAAGTCAGAAAGAATCCATGAATTTCAGCGGGAAAACCATTATGATATACATTCCCAAAGAGGATGATGAATTTGATAATGTGTATATAATTACACCTGACAATCAATATTATAAGAACGAATTTGCCGGTACCACAAAAGCAATTCCCCCTTGTAAGGAACAATACCGTCCAAAACCTTGATTTGCACTATTTAATGGTATAGTGTTCCCTTATTTGATACTGAATTTATAATTATACAATCCGTTAGCGGTATATATTTTTAATACATATATGCCTTTAGACAAATGGGATACATCAATAGTTGCATTTGATTGATTGATATTTTTATCGGAAATCAACCTTTGACCTATCATATTGAATATTTCTACGCTTTGAATCAGTGTCGACGAAATTTGAATATTCAATATTTGATTGGCGGGATTTGGATATACTTTGCAATCGAAAAATTCCGCTTCGCTAACATTGTTAGATTTGTCTTTTTGTTTGATAAGAATAAATGTGGTATCAACTTGATTGTAGATATAGATAGTTTCTTCTATTTCCCTACCTGAAGTGTTGGTTTGTTTAGGAATTACCTTTATGACTTGTGTTCCTAAATTGGTATCGTATTGTAATGTAAATAATTGGCTTGTGCTCATGTTCCAATCATTTTCAAAGGATGTAATGACTTTGAAACTATCTAAAGAACTTTGCAAATAATCTAATTCCAATGTAGGCTTATCCACATAAATAGTCAAAGGATTACGAGTTACTTGAACATATCTGACATGATTTTTAATTCGTATGCATATTGTGTCTTTTTGTACCCCTAAATTGTTGTCTTCCGTAGTGGTTAAAGTCAGCAAAGAGGTGCCGTTTCCACTAAAATCCGATGCTTTGAGCCATTGGGGCATATAACATACTTGCCAAGTAGTGTCGGTAGCAATACTAATGACAGCCTCATCATTTTTTTTGCTACTCATCGTCAATGACATTGGGGTAACCTTTAAATAGGTATTAGATGACGACTGCGGACAAAGGTATACTGCTATCGCAGCACTGACTGTTCGTTTGCCGTTAAGAGCCGTTTCTTTTAATGTTTGCCATACATAGTTTCGTTTTTGTAACAATGTGCCATATACATCCAATTTGCCGGTGTGGTCAGCAGTAATAAATGGAATGGCTTGTCCCTCACCATCCTTGCTGACAGTGTGGGTATAATAAACTATTGTAAATGAGCCTGTCAATACGACAGGCATACTAAGATGAATGCTATGCCATGAATTACTTTTTATCTCTTTTACGGGTATAAGTATGGTGCGCTTACGGTTTACCGGTTTTAAACCATTAGAGTTATCCCATATTTCAACTTTTACAGAGTCATTTTCATTGATAGCAGTCATATCTCCAAAGTAGATGGATATACTATCGGAAACGACAGTGTCGGTCAATGCGAACGATTCTCCTATTGCTGGTAGGTTGTCGGGTAATATTTCATTTTGAATGCTGTCAGCAGCTCCCATATTGGAATAGCATTCACCGCACTCAAGTATAGCAGCTGCTTCTTGTTGAATGCTTACCTGAACAGAATTGTAAAGAGAAGCAAAGTTGATAGAAGTTCTTAAGGGACTATGAATATAGTTTCTATATTTGGCAGATATATATACATAACTTACACCGCTATCTCCTGACAATGTGCTGAACTGCAGCCAAGAAGTATCGGCATTTTGAATAGTCCAGTGTCCGGTTGCTGATACCGTTATCGTGTCAGTGGCTTTTTCTCCTAAATCAGAAGAGAGTTGAATTTTGGTTTTATTCACCGTTACACGGGTTATATTGTCAAAGAATGAAAATTGGATGCTATCTTCTGCATTGGTAATACTATTAATTATCATTTTGGTGACGATAGTCCCATTACTAAGAAATAGATAAGGGTTGGAATAACCCGATATATTGTCTCTTCCCGATACGGCATTAAAATGTGCTCTATCTAAATTTCCATTGTTAGTAGGAGTACCATTGGGGCGATAGAGATAAATTTCGTCAAATTTAGTTAAACCGTCGTAATCACTATTGCCATGAAAATTAGGATTGATGCGATATATCAATATACCGGAACCATTCAATGGAGAGTCAAAACTATTGTATAAAGCTCTACGATATTCCAATACAAAATACTCATCGCTACCGGGAATAGGTATTTGATAAGCAATTTTATCAGTAGTGGTACCATTGGCGGGATACAAGGTATATGTTCCCGGCTGAGTAATAGTGATGGGTGCATCTATCCACTTTCCGTATTTGTATTTTACATACGCACCCATTCCTTGGGGTTTACCTCTATTGGTGGATGCCATCAAATCCCATTTTCCTACGGGGGTGATATCGGTGTTGGAATAATGATACAAATCGGGAGCCCCCAATGTATGCATAAGTTCGTGCGTAATTACACCTACGGTGTTGTCGCTTTCTATCAAAAAATTGTAATCGTAAACCTTTAAATTGTTGATATAAGTAATGGCTTCAGAAGTGTACAACGACCAGCGATGTGGCCACAACAACTCATTCCATCCATCTGTAGTACCATTGATGATAAATGCAATATTATCCACCATTCCGTCATTGTCATAATCTAAATTTAAGTTGGAAGGAATTTGAGATTTTACTGCCTCCACTGCCCTATGCAACAACATGTGTTCTCTGGTTGTACGTTCGTTGGAAGTGGTATAACCTTGTGGATTGGTATAAGCATCGTAAGGAGAATAATAGGCACGATTATATATATCATGATACGATATCACCGTTGTATCCGATTGAACAGGGAAAAAATGTGTAAGCAAATAAAATTGTCCATACGAAACCGTGCGATAATAATTATATACCGATACGGCTGTGGCGGAGGAAGAGTCATTAAATTTTGAACATTCTGTGGGATAATCGGTGTAGGTAAAAGCGGTGTCATCGGCAAAAGATATGAATATCACCAAATTATTCATCACTCCCCTATTATTGCTTTTTTGCGATTTCTGTGTTTGATGAAGAGCATATTCGGCTTCCCATGCTTTGCGTTTGGCTAATATTTTTTCTGCCGACCACCTCACATGCAATGGCAAACCCAGTGTGGAAGGATCTACTTCGCCTACTACATAAGATGAATAAGTAAGGCTATCGGCTGCCGGTAAAGCATATACATAATAGTTTGTCTGTGGATTTTTTACAATAGTATATCCCAATGAATCATGTACATAACGATAAAATTCGTCTCCTGTAATGAAACAATTGATTATTTTGCCATTCGGTTGTACCAAGCGAGTCGGAACATCTTGTAAATAGGCTGCTTTACAATAAATAAAACTCAAAGCTATTACACTTACTAAAATCCACTTTTTCATTGTTATATCTGATTGATCTAAAATTGCAAAAATATCATTTTTTTTTATGTCAAGACTATTTATACAATATTTTTAACATACTGTTATAAATATTCATATTAAAAAAGGAAGTCCCGAATGAGACTTCCTTTTAGTTTGAACCGTTATAAGCGGTTATTTTCTGATATCCATTTCGTCTATTAGATTTTTTGCTCCTGCATATTTATCTATAACAAACAAAACATATCTGATATCTACGTTGATACAACGTTGTAGATTTTCTTCAAAGTCGATATCTCCGGACATAGCTTCGCTATTGCCGTCAAATGCCAAACCTATCAACTCGCCTTTGCCGTTGATAACCGGAGAACCGGAATTTCCGCCTGTAATATCATTATTGGTGATGAAACAAGTTACCAATTCGCCGTCTTTGTTAGCATATTGGCCATAATCTTTTACCTTGTACAAATCTTTCAAACGTTGTGGAACAACAAATTCAGCATTGTTAGGATCTTCTTTTTGCATAACACCTTCCAAAGTGGTGTAGTATTTATAAGTTACACCGTCTTTTGGATCGTATTGACCAACATTTCCGTAGGTTAAACGGATAGTGGTGTTGGCATCCGGACAAATAGGCTTATTGCCGTTTATCTTCAACAAACCTTCTACAAAGATACGTTTTCCTCTTGCCATATTGGGAGCAGCTTTTTTGCTCAAGCCGTTCAATTCAGCATATTTTTTATAACTGCTAAGAGAAATTTTATAAACCAAATCTTCGTCAATAGCCTTTACGGTCGGTTTTGCCAAGAATGCATTCCAGTTTTCAGGTGTTGCCAAAATAGATTTTGCAAAAATGTCTTTCACCATTTTAGCTACATTTCCTTTGTATTTTTTCTCCAAAATATTCGGAATGAAATCCGGATAATAGTCTTTGTTCATATTTTTGTAAACATAGTCTATCATAGCCGTCATCAATCTTTGTTCTGTTTCAGCATCATAGTCTTTGTAGAATGCTTCTAATGCCGGCTTGGCTGCTTCAATAGCATTTTTTATTTGACCTTGGTCGCCGGAATTCAAAGCACTTTTCAAAGTATTCAATTCCATTGATTGCAACGGGAACAACAACAAATCCGGTCCTTGCAACAAACCTTCCATAATATAACTATTGGCAATCATATAGGTTCTTCTGCCTTCATAACCATCTTTGATATCTTTCAAAGCGGTTTTATAAGCTTCTGCATTAGGTTGTTTTTCTGCCCATTGTAGATAATTCTTTTCAATTTCCTGCTTTACACCCATTGTATTCAAAGCTTTCAAGGCCTTGTTTTGTTCATTGGAATATTTCCAATAGTTAGAGCAAGAAGCATATTTAGAAGCATATTTAATTCTTTTTGCTTGGCTGGATGCCATTTCGTCTCTTAAGATATTGATTTTGACAGTTCTGATTTCATATCTCAACTTGTTGGTAACGTTGATGGTTTCATCCAAACCGTATGATGTCAAGAAACGATCGGTTGTTCCGGGGAAACCCATTATCATTGCAAAATCACCATCTTCAATACCTTTTATGCTGACAGGCAAATGGTGTTTTGGTTTCAATGGCACATTTTCTTTTGCGTATGCTGCAGGAGAGCCGTCCGGAGCGGTATAGATACGGAACATAGAAAAGTCGCAAGTATGACGCGGCCATTCCCAGTTGTCGGTATCGCCACCGAATTTTCCCATTGAGGAAGGTGGTGCACCTACCAAACGTACGTCTCTATAGATGATATAAACAAACAAAAAGAATTGGTTGTTGTTGAACATATTGGCAACATAAGCCTGATATTTGGTTCCTTCAACAGCCTTTTCTGACAATTCCTTACCGATTTTTGAAATCACTTTTGCTCTTTCTTGTTCGGTCATGTCGTCTTTTAAGTTCGACATAATTTTGTCGGTTACATCTTCCATGCGTACCAAAATAGAAGCCGTGATGCCTTCGTTTGGCAATTCTTCTTCTTTGCTATAAGCCCAGAAGCCGTCTTGCAAATAGTCGTGTTCCACACTTGAATGTGATTGAATCATACCATAACCGCAATGGTGGTTGGTAGTGAACAAACCTTGGTCGGAAATAATTTCTCCGGTGCAAAAATGCCAAAATGGAGAACCTTCATTTCCCAAACCAATCACTGCATCTTTTAAACTACCATGATTGACACTATAAATGTCTTCCGGTGTTAGTTTGAAACCTTGTTTTTTCATTTGTTCATAGTTCTTGCCCAACAAGGACAAAAGCCACATGCCTTCGTCTGCTTTTGACAGAGAACAATTCAACATGAACAAACATGTTAATGCTAAAATTCCTAATCTCTTCATCTTTAAAATATTTTATTTAACTATTATAATTTATTTTATTTTTCTTCTACGACTATTTCTTGTAGTTTCTCATGTTTATCTTTTGGCGGAAATATCAGCGATAAAAGAATACAAAGCACTATTACCGACAAAATGATTGCCAAAGACATGCCTACACTGATATGTATATCGGTGAAACTTTCCAACAATATTTTTACTCCCACAAATGCCAGCAATACACTCAAGCCCGACTTTAGATAATGGAACAAATTGACCAAACTGCTCAACATAAAAAACAAAGACCGCAAACCCACTATGGCAAATATATTGGAAAAGAATACCAAATATTGGTCTTGTGTGATAGAAAAAATGGCCGGTACTGAATCAACTGCAAAAATCACATCCGAACCCTCCACTATCAACAATACCAACAGCAAGGGCGTGATCATTTTCTTGCCATTTTCTTTTACAAAAAAATGTCCTTCGCTAAAATGAGAAGTTACGGCAAAATGTTTGCTGACAAACTTCACCACCTTGTTGTTTTCTATATCCACTTTTTGCTGTTTGTTGCGATTGACAAACATTTTAATGGCAGTGTAAATCAAAATAACACCAAATATTGCCAATATCCAAGCGAACTTATGCACCAAGCCGGAGAGAATAAAAATGAAGGCAAATCGCATGACTACAGCGCCTATGATTCCCCAAAACAATACCCGGTGATAATATTTTTGTTCCACTCCAAACGAAGTAAATATCAGCAACATGACAAATATATTGTCGATCGACATGGCATATTCAATTACATAGCCTGTAATGAATTCCAAAGACATTTGATTGCGATACAATTGCAAATTTTCGGCAAAAGTTGCACCGTCTTTAAAGTCGATATGATGACCATATCTAAGATTTACTTCCGCCAATTGAGACATATTGTCAATATTGTGCAACAAATGCCCTCCATAGCGGAGAAATACAAAAAACAGCAATGCCAACACCACCCACAAACTTGAAAACATGAGTGATTCCTTAAAAGATATTACATGGCTGTTTTTATTGAAAACGCCTAAATCCAATGCCAAGGCAAATGCAATAAAAACTATAAATATTATCAAAAATATAATTTCGTTCATTCGGCTATTTTAAGAAAGCAAAAGTACTAAAAAAATACATGCAATTGCCCATTTTTGCCCCATTGATGCAAAAAACTTTTTTTCACTTCATTATCAATATCTTTTTCAATTATTTACAAGCATTATTTTTTAATTCTTCATTTAGCGATTTCTTTTTTGTAAATGATAGTCAAAATTTGTAAACTTTTTTGTAACTTTGCAATTTATTTTTTATTGTAGACAACAAAGTATAACTATGTATAGGACAAACACTTGTGGAGAATTAAACATCAACCACGTAGGACAAGAAGTCACCCTTTGCGGTTGGCTGCAACGCTCTCGCGATTTAGGCGGTATGACATTTATCGATTTACGCGACCGCTATGGCATTACACAACTTGCCTTCAATATGGAAACCAATGCCGACTTGTGCAACCAAGCTCGCAAATTGGGTCGCGAATATGTTTTGCAAGCAAAAGGAATTGTAGCGGAAAGAAGTAGCAAAAACAACAAAATTCCCACCGGAGACATTGAAATTATTGTCAACGAACTAAATGTTCTCAATGTTTCCAAAACACCTCCTTTCACCATAGAAGATGTTAGCGACGGTGGCGATGATTTACGCATGAAATACCGCTATTTGGATTTAAGACGTACTCCCGTTCGCAAAAATTTGGAACTTCGCCACAAAGTGGCAATGCTGACACGGAATTTTTTAAGCAGTCACAATTTCTTAGAAATTGAAACGCCTTTCTTAATCAAATCCACTCCTGAAGGAGCACGCGACTTTGTGGTGCCGTCTCGTATGAATCCGGGCGAATTCTATGCCCTGCCACAAAGTCCGCAACAATACAAACAATTGTTGATGGTTTCCGGTTTTGACCGCTACTTCCAAATTGTCCGTTGCTTCAGAGACGAAGACTTGCGTGCCGACCGTCAACCGGAATTCACGCAAATTGACTGTGAAATGTCGTTTGTGGAACAAGAAGATGTCCTCAACACTTTTGAAGCCATGATCAAACACTTGTTTGCAGAGGTAAAAGGACTGCATTTCGATACTTTTCCGCGTATGACTTGGCACAATGCCATGAAATATTATGGCAGCGACAAACCCGACATCCGCTTCGGCATGAAATTCGTTGAAATCAACGATGTAGTGAAAGGAAAGGGCTTCGGTTTGTTTGACAATGCCGACCTTGTAGTGGGTATTTGTGCTAACGGCTGTGCTGAATATTCCCGCAAACAATTAGACGCTTTGACAGATTTTGTCAAACGCCCGCAAGTCGGTGCAGGTGGTTTGGTATATATTAAATACAATGCTGACGGCAGTTTTAAATCATCTGTTGACAAATTCTATACACAAGAAGATTTGAAGACGATAGCAGAAAAATTTGCCGCAAAACCGGGTGATTTGATGCTTATTTTATGTGGAGAAACTATGAAAACCCGCAAACAACTCAATGAATTGCGTTTGGAAATAGGCAATCAACTCGGTCTCCGCAATCCCGACCAATTTGCTCCACTCTGGGTGATCGACTTTCCATTGTTAGAATGGGACGAAGAAACACAACGTTTCTACGCCATGCACCATCCTTTCACAGCCCCCAAACCGGAAGATGAGCCATTATTGGACGACAACCAACAATGGGGACGCATAAGAGCCAACGCCTACGATATGGTTATCAACGGTGTAGAAGTCGGTGGCGGAAGCATTCGTATTCACGACCGCACCCTGCAAAACAAAATGTTCCATACTTTGGGTTTCTCCGACGAACAAGCTCTGTCGCAATTCGGTTTTTTGATGAATGCCTTTGAATATGGAGCACCTCCTCATGCAGGTTTGGCATTCGGATTTGACCGTTTGTGTGCTTTGTTTGGCGGTGCCGACAGCATTAGAGATTTTATCGCCTTCCCGAAAAACAACGCCGGAAGAGATGTCATGAGCGGCTCGCCTTCTGCTATCTCCGACGAACAACTAAATGAACTGTGTATTGATATAAAAAAGGTGGAATAAAGTTCATCTTTACATATAGATCAACTTTAGACAATTAAACACAAAAATTCATAGGATAGATTATCCTACATAATGGTAAATATGGGTCTTTTAAACTGAACATGTCCAAGAGTTGTATGTTTTTGCCAT
>JAEEGK010013526.1_pt1 | contig 18375 bp, 6 predicted proteins | sample 8958771 | NCBI WGS metagenome assembly JAEEGK01 (sample SAMN16246547, study PRJNA631951) | gut metagenome | biome: gut microbiome; feature: rumen; material: SC-attached | host: Bos | place: Iran: Karaj | collected 2018-10
CCCAATCCCCAATCCCCAATCCCCAATCCCCAATCCCCAATAATAAACGATATAAATAATTTAATTTAATAAAATTAGTTTAAAAAAAATTAAAAAACCATAAAAAATAAATATTAATTTTTATTTTCATTGTTTAATAAAAATAAATTAAAAATTTCTAAATTATTAATAAAAATCATCATATAAAAATGACAGATATTAAAATGGACGAAGTAGTGAACTATTTACCAAATGCATCTAGAAATCTTCAAACAAACGATGAAAAATTTTTATTCTTTTTTGACCCAAAATTGATGGACGAAAAAAAGTTTCTATCATTTTTTTCTCTTAGAACGGGTGTCCAAATTTTTGCAGTAATTTCATTAATTCAAGCTATCAGTACATTCTTTGATATTTTCAGTCCAGGATCATTCGTAATGTTCTTTGCTAATATTGTTATATTCTTTATTTATTTAGTTATAGGATTGTATGCTTTTCTTTCTACAATTAAAAATGATTATTCTTTCGCAAAAGTAAGTTATTTAATTGCGGCTGCTTTGTTCCTTTTAAACGCTATTAAATATGTATGTAAAAGTGTTATAAAAATTATTGAATTTATAACACCTTGGGATGGAGATTTTCTTAGATTAGATTTTCTTGTATATATTTTTGGATATGGTATATTTTTATTTATTATTCTATACTTCATATATGTACTTTATCATTATATGATAGAACTTAAAGGCCCCAGCATTATTCAAAACAGTGGAGATGAAGAAAATCATTTGGTTGAATCCCAAAAAATTGAATAAATTATTTGTTATTAACTTATATATTATATTAATTACTCATTATATAATAATTTCGATTTAAATTTACTCAAGATAACAAAAATATTTTTATTATAATTAATTTGTTATTTATTGTTATTTATTATTAATTAAAATGATTATTTTTAATATATTTTAAATATTTTTTAATAATAAAAATCAATAAAAATAAATATATATTTTTATAAAAGAATTAAAAAATTATTCAAAATTAATATTTTAATAATTGAAAAAATTAATACTAGATTATAATGAAAAATAATAATTATAAATATTATTGAAATAAATCAATAAATATATTTTAATAAAAATTTTAAAAAAATAATATATAAAAAACCTTATTTAATAAAAATTTAATTTATATATTTTAATAATTATATTTTATTTTAAATTTATGGATGAAAAAATAATTATGTTAAAAAAGAAAATAATAAGAACAAATCCAATTAATGAAATTTATATTTCTAGAAAAAGAAAAAATAAAAATATAAAACAATTTTATTATTCAAGAGCATTAGAATTATTTAATAATAAAGGATATAAAGAAATTTTTATATGTGGAATTGGTGCTTGTGTAAATGAAGCCATTAAAATTTCTCTATTTATTACTGAAGCAATGCCAAGTGTAAAAATAGGAGAAATAAATACTGAAACAATAAATCATTTTGACGAATTTGTTAATGAAGAAACAAAAGAAAGAATTGAAGTTAAAGAAGATAGAAAATCAAATAAGATAAAAATTCAATTATTAAAAATATAAAACATTTAAATGTCAGAATTATTGAAAAAAATTACATTCCAATTTTTTTAATATATATAATATATTAAATATTAATAAATATTAATTGAAAGTTTTGAGAAAAAGTATATTGAAAAATTAAAAATTTTTAAATAATTAAATAAATAATTAAATATATTATTGGGTTTTATATTTTTTTCAAATTAAAAATATTAAATTCATATTCATTCAATATATATATATTAATTATTTTTAATTCAACTAAAAAATGGAGTTAAAATTTACTTATATTATTTTAACTATTTTATTTCCATATAGTTATAATTTATTTGAATTATCATTTCCAAAAACAATAGCAACAAATGGATTTAACTATTTCATAATTCCTTTTTATAACAATTCAGAATTAAACATTTTATTATCGTATTCAAAATATTCAGTAATACACAATTTAATATTCGATGAAAATAACACAGAAATTAATTCAACTAAATATTCACCTTATTTATATAATTCAAAGGGTAAATTAAAAAAACATTATAATATAAATAAATTTATTTATGGAAGTCACAAATCATTTTTATTTCAGATTGGGTTAAATCTAACAAATTTAGTTTATGAGAAAGAATCAACTAATTTTTCAGATATTGCTACTTTTTCTGATGGTTCTTTTATAATTGCCCATTCTTTGAAAAATAAATTATTTACGGAATATTATAATTCTTCTAATGATTTAATAAATGTATATGATTTTAAAGAAAAAATTAGATTTACATTTTTTACTCTAATTGGGGTTTCTACTGAAAAATATATTTTAATAACAAATTATAAAAAAGAAAATATTATAATATATTCAATTCAAGTACCGTCAAATGATATAATTTCAAAATATATTTCAGATGAAAAAAATATAATTTGGTATACTGTTGATTATTTAAGAAATGATACTATTGATGAAATTATTACTTGTTTTGGTTATTATGATAAAAAAATAAATTGTGGAAAAATATTATATTATAATAATAATGATACTATATCATTATCTATTATATTGAAAATAAATTCAAATTGTGATTTAGATTTAAAAAATTATAAATTATCAAAATTAAATTCTGATATAAATTATTCTAATTTTGGTATTATTTGTGGAACTGAAAATACATTTCAATTTTCTATTTTTTCTGGAAAAACATTTGAAATTATAAATAATTATAATAATATAGTAATTGATTTACATGGTGAAGAAAATAGAAATCCAAATTTAGTTTATTTTCCTTCTATTGATTTTGGAATTTATTTTCAACAAAAAAATGATATTAAATTCCTTTATTTAAAAAAATCATTTTGTGAAAATATTGATATAAAAAATATTCCAGTTGACAAAGCATATGCTTTAGATATTGAAAAATATATGAAACAAGGTATTCTCTATTCACATGAAATGAAATATTATATACCATATTATCCACCTGAAATATCAATTGAAGTTAATAAATTTTATTATGAAGCAGGTCAAGATATTTCATTAAGTGATTATATTACTTTTCAATCAATAACAAATGGAAGTTTTATATTTTCTTATTATTTAGAAGACAATAAAAATGAAATTTGTGAAATTAATATAAATTTTATTTCTAAATGTGATACAAATAAATGTAGTGAATGTGATGAAAATTTAAATTGTATTAAATGTAATTCAGATAATGATTATTATTATTCTATAGAAGAAAATGAAACAAAATGTATTCATGAAAATGAAGTTGAAGATAATTATTATATATTTGAAAATGTTATATATAAATGTGATGAATCTTGTAGTCAATGTTTCAATAGTCAAACATGTTTATATTGTAATCAAAATTATGATAATGATTTTAATAATTATTATTTTACTGAAGATCATAAATGTCTAACTAAAAAATCTGCTTTAAATAATGGATATTATTATAATGAAATTACAGAATATTTTTATTTTTGCTCAAAAGGTTGTAGACATTGTAAAGAAAAGGGAAATGAAAATGATATGAAATGTACAATATATTCAACTTCAAAACAACAATGTATTGATAATTATTATAAAGTATCAAATTTTCCTTCTGAATGTTGGGAATTAAGTGATATTGAAGATAAAAACTACTTTTTTAATGAAAAAGAACAAATTATAGAATTATGTGATTCGAGTTGTTTTGGTTGTGAGAAGAATAAAACAAATTGTATAAATTGTCAAAGTAATTATTATAAAATTGATAAATATTCTGATATAAATAGTCAATGTTATAATAATTTATCTGAATATTATTATTTAGAAAATAATGTTTATTCTCTTTGCTATGAATCTTGTTTAACATGTTTCTCAAAAGGAAATAAAATTGATAATAAATGTATCAAATGTAAAGAAGGCTATGAAAAAGATTTTTTCAATAATAATAATTGTAATAAAAAATGTAATAATTATTGGATTTATGATGATAATGATATTTATATCTGTTTAAATGAATCAAAATGTCCTATTGATAAACCCTTATTAGCAGGAAATCAATGTGTGTCAACTTGTAATAATGAAAAATGTAAATTATGTAAAGAAAAAGATTTATATAAAATTGGGAATCTCTGTCAATTAGAATGTCCATCAGGATTTACTAAAAATAAAATAAATCATTTTTGTAAACTAAATGATGATAATTGTTATTTTGAAAAATATAATATAGATGTTCCTTTAAATGAATTAAATAAAGAAATTAATTTCATAGCTTTAAATTATTCAAAATATTATTATAATTCAGAAAATATTGTAGTTGTTTTAGAAAATACAAAAGATAAATTTTCAACTGTAATTTATCAGTCAAATTATTGTATTGATCAATTAAATGAAAGTTCAAAATTAGATTTATTAAACTGTCCAGATAAACTTAAAAAATATTATAATCTATCAAATAATTCTCCTTTAATAATTTTAAAAACAGATGTAAATTCCAATCCATTTAATACTGATTCAGTAGGATATGCAATTTATTCTAATTCAGGTGAAAGATTAAATTTTGATATATGTGAAAATGAAAAAATTAATATTAAAATACCAGTTACAGAAAATAATGGAGGAAATATAGATTTAGCAAGAAATTTATCTAAAAATGGAATTGATATTTATAATATTAATGATCCTTTTTTTAATGATATTTGTTTAAGATTTACTTCAGAAGAAGGAAAAGATGTTCCTTTAAATGAAAGAGTAAAATATTTTCAAAATGTTTCTGTTTGCCAAAATGATTGTACTTATAAAGAAATGAATTATTCTTCAATGGAAGCTATTTGTGATTGTAATATTAAAACTAATTTTATTATTGAAATTTTAAATAATTCTATGACTTCTGATTTTTTAGATATGGTTTCTAATGCAAATTTTGAATTATTTAAATGTTATAAAAATGTATTTAATAAAAGAGAATTCAAAAATATAGGTGGATGGGTTATTTTTATTTTTTTTATTATTGAAATTATTTTTACTATTTTATATTGTATTTATGATATGGATAAATTATATAAATATTTATATCAATATATTTCTTCATCAGAACCATCTTCACCTCCAAAGTTAAGTTCAATTAATTTAAATAATAATGATGATGATAATAATATTATTAATAATGAAGAAATATTAAATTCTACTGATTTTAATAAAGATAATATTTCACCAATGAAAACTATAGATAATTATAATGAATCAACTAAATTAAAAACAACATTAAAAAATAATATTAATACACCTGAAATAATAAATTTAAAAAAAATATCTTCACCAAATCTTCAAAATATTGAAGAAAGAGATAATGATGATTATTTAAAAAATGCAAAAATAATATCAATATTTAATTTAGCAGAAAATGTGAATAAAAGATTTTCAAATTTAGAAAATCAAACAACACCAAAAAAGACACAAAATAATATAATAACAACAGAAAATTCAAATAATAATATATTAAATTCAAGTAATGACTTATCATCAAAACATATAAAAACAATATCTTCTTCTTCAATGTCATCAATATCATCATCAAAATCATTAATGAAGTCAATAAATTCTTTTATTCAAAATAAAAAAACAAAAAATAATATTTTAGATGAATCAAATGATTCAAATTCAAATAATTCAAATTGTAAAAATAATATTAAAGATAATATTATTGAAAGACCAAGAGAAAGTTTAATAAGAAGAAGAAATGGTTTTAGTGATATGAGAGAAATTCAAGAAAGAATTATTACTCAGAAAGAAGAAAAAATTGAAGATGATGAATTAAATGAAATGAGTGTTGAAGATGCAAGAAAATTAGATAAAAGAAATTTTTGTATTTTTTATTGGTTTATATTAAAAAAACATCAAGATATTCTTAATTTATTTTTTAATTTAAATCCTTTAGAATGTTTTCATATCAAAGTCATTGCTTTTATTTTTGAAATTACTTTTTATTATTTTATAACTGCACTTTTTTTTGATGAAAGTTACATTAGTTCAGAAATACATTCAAAAGGAAAAAGTTTTAAATTAATTATTTTAATACAAAATGAAATTGGTAGATGTATTTATTCTTCTATTGTCGGAATTGCAGGAGGATTTTTGTCAAAAAATATTTTAATTTATACTAAGAGATTAGAATTATTAATTAAAACTGAGAAAAATCAAGATAAGTTTATTAGACAAAGTAATGCAATTTTAAATGGTATGAAAAGTTTTCATATTTTTTTTTTAGTTATTAATTATATTTGTATTGTAATTTTTTGGTATTATATTTCTGCTTTTTGCGATGTAATGTATAATACGAGAATTAATTGGATTGAAGGAAGTACTATTACTTTTACTATTACTAATTTATTACCTTTTATTTCTTGTTTTATTATTACTATATTTAGATATTTAGGTAAATGTCCTTATTTTGGATTTTTATATAAAGTAAGTCAATGGCTTATGTAAATTTTATATATTTTTATATATTATTTAAAATTTATTATTTTTTTTAAATTTAAATATCTTATTTTATTTTACTTATTTCCTAAAAAATATTTTTTATTTGTTTTAAATTTGAAATAATTTCAAAAAGTTTATTTATTCAAATATAATTGGGATAGAAATAAATTTAATTTTTAACTACACTATAAAATTTTAATTAACAAAATTAATATGATTTAATTAATTATACTATTATATATTATTTAAAAAAAAATTAAAATAATATTTTTAATTCCATAAAAGCATTTTAAAAAATTAATAAAAAATCTAAAAAAAATCTTATATCATAAAAGCCAACTCGGCATTTTTTTGTCCATTTCCAAAATAACAACTTCCAAAAATATTAGAATTAGATTGATGAACAGCATAATAACCAGGCCAAAGTAAGCTTCTAACATTACTAATTTTCCTAGTAGAATCCAACTGTACACTCCAACTTCCCTTAACAACATCAGTAGTAATATCATCTAAAATATCATATTTAAAGCAAGCATCATCACTTTCAGAATACTCTAACTTTTCCTTAGTAACAATAGGTCTAAAATGAAGATATTTTTCTTTTTTTCTCAAATCTTCTTCTTTCAAACCTTTAAAAGCTTTATTAAACCTTAATTCATGTTCAGGAAGTAATTTAACAGAACCTTCAGGAACAACACTAGTATCAGTATCAATTTGTCTTACTATATAAGATAATTTTAATTCTTCTGTAAAATTTTCTTTTGGTTCTTCTTTCTTTGGTGCATTCTCATCTACACTTATATCAGGATCTAAATTCTTATTTTCTTCTTCTTCTCCTTCTGCTGGTGCTTCTTCACCTTCTTCTCCTTCAGGGTTCTCTTCTTTATATTTTTTGATTATTAATTTTGGATCTCCTTTTAATGGACGAGAATAATTATCTGAGAAATCACCATCGTGATATGGATAAGTTTCTGGTAAGTCTTCAAAGGTAAATGTCTTTTGGGAACAGTAGTAAAATTTTTTTTTTGGAAAACCATATCTGTGAAAGTCTATTCCTACTGCTATGTAATAATCTGATTCTTCACCGTATATTTTTCCCCAGAAAAATAATTCTTGGTCTTTTGTACGATTGTGAAGCTCGTTTAATGCTATTTGAAGTTTAGTTCTATATTTTTTTTTTGGTTTTTATAAAGTTATATATGGAATTATTTTTACTTTTCTTCTATGTTTAATGTCACACCGTTAAATTGAGATATTAAATTTAAAATTTTGTCGAAGTTCTCATGGACTTTCATTTTATTTTTTTTATATTATTTTATATTTTTTTTTTGTTTAGCAGTTATTTTTAATTAATATTTATTATTTTTTATATATTTAGTTTTTTTTTTTTAAAGTTTTTTTTATTATTTTTTTTTTTTTCGATTGAAATTTAAAATTTAATTTTATATTATTATTAATAAAATAAAAGAAAGAAAATAATATCTAATCAAATTTTTAAAAACAAACTCAAAAAATTTCACTTTCACTGATTTCCACTGCTCTTAGGAATTTCAATAGAATTCAATTTATTCTTCCTATAAACTTTAACACTATAATAAAAAAAAAGTTAAAAAAAAATAATAAACTTACATATGAGGAGCATTAGGATCAACAACATCAGTTTTATATTCTTCACCAGGACCATTCATATTATCAGCACTTAAATTAGCATTAAGATTTTGTTCTTCAATTCCTTTATGTGAATGAATAGAAGGAAGTACTTTACTATTATTCATTCCTTTACCAGGAGAAACTTTCCTTTCACCATCACTTTCATAATTATCAATATCAAGATTACTATTCTTAACATCTAAATTTAACATATTTAACATTCTACTAAATCCATTTCCAATACGATAAGCTTTATCACTTGGTTCTCTCATTGGATATTTATTCCATGCCATAAATTCACCTTTATCTTTCAATTCTCCAATATAAGCTTCACATGAAGCACAAGTAAAACCTCCAATTGGTTTTTTAGCAAGTAACCAATTATCACCTTTTTCCATTCTTTTAATATAAACATCAACAACATGTTTAATTTGAGCATCTAAATATTTTATACTCTTTGATGTATCAACTTTATCTGCAAATCTTCTATTACAATATAATTTTAATTCTTCTAATTTTGAATTTATTAATGTTTCAAAGTTTCTCATATCTTCTTCTGATGCTTTTGTTTTTAATATTTCTGATAAATCTCTTATTAATTTTCTTAAATCATCTAATTCTCCTTTTATTCTATTTTGATCTTTTTGATATGTTTTTAAGAAATCATTAAATGATGCTACTTCTAAATATTTTGTTTGATCGAATATTGTACCTTGAACACCAGGAATACTTCCATCACCTGCATTTGCTTTCATTGTTATTACTGTTGCATTTAATGCTTCTATTTTCTTTAAAAGAAAATTTAAATCATTTGTATTTTTATTTACTTCATCAGTTAATCTATCATTTGAATCTTTTACATTATTTAATATTGCTGCTTGGATATTTACTTTATCATTTAAATCATAAAAATCTTTTTGATTTGCTTTTGAATTTAATTCATTTTGTAATCTTGTAATATCATCTCTTATTTCTTCAATATTTATACTTTGAACAATTGCTTTTAAATTCTTTTCTAAATCATTTACTCTTTGAGATAAATCTTTTAATAATTTCATTTCTGTATCTGATATTCCTGTATTTTGAATTGCATTACCTGAATCTTTTTGTTCTTCATCTCCTGTACTTCCCATATTATTTATTCTTAATTTTAAATTCTCAATTTGTCTATTTATTCCATTTCTATCATCATCATTTTTCTTTAATATTTTCTTATAATTTTCATTTAATTTACCTTCTAATTCATTTACTTTATTTGTATTTTCATCATTTGCATTTTGAATTGCTTCTGCTAATTCTTTCATCATATCTTTTAGACTTTGGAATGAATGTTGACTTACATCAAATTGATTTTTAATATTTTGCATATCATTTTTAAATTTATAAATATCTTCATTTAATTTTTTTATTTTTTCATCAACAGTATCAAATTTTTTAAAAACTTTTTGTTCTAAATTCATAATAAGAACTTTAGATAAATCAATATTTCCACCTTCAACTTTAGCATCTTTGAATAAATCATAAATATTAAAATCATTACATTTAATAGTTAAATCTTCAATTTGTTTTTTCATTTCTTCATTACTTAATCTCATTTCTTCAAATTTATCTTCTAAAGTTTTTAAACCAACTTTTTGAAGTTCAAGATCTTCTCCACTTCCAGATGAACCACCAGTGAAAGAAGTAAATTTATTTAATTCCATTTTTTTTATTTTTTCTTCAAGTTCATCTAATCTTTTATTAATTTCACTATCATCATAATTATTATAATACTCATTGTCTCTTTCATTTTCATTTTCATCAGTTACATCTTCTTCTTTTTTACCTTCTTTTGAATCTGTCACTTTACTTTTTCTTGCTAATTGATTTTCATCTAAATCTTTATTTGAAGAAGTTTCTTCTTTTTCTTTGTCTTTTGATTTTATTACATCTATGTGTTTTACTCTTTTTTCACTTATTATTGTTTTGTTAATTATTTCTGTATTTTTTTTTCCTTGTTCTTCTAAATTTTTTAATTTATCTTCTAAGGTGTCTTGGTTTTTTAAAACTGCTGTTAAAAGACCTTTTAAGTTATCAAATGAGTATGATAAGTTAAATAAGGCATTTAAATCTATGTCGGTTTTTTCTAATTTCCATTCAATTGACATTTTTTATTTTATATTATTTATTTTTATTTTATTTTGTTTTTTATATTTATTTATTTTGGTTTTGTTTTTTTTTTTGTTTTAATATATTTAGTATTATGTTTCATTATTTATAATTATACTATAGTTATTAAAATAATTAATTATTTTAATGATGAGGTTAATGTTGATAAAAGGGAAAAATGTTTTAATTAAATTATTTTTTTAATATATTTATATAAATTAATCTCATTAAATATAATTTTAGTTTTTTATCTTTTTATTTTATTAATAGTTAATTTGATATAAGTTTATTATTAAATTATTATATTCAAAATAAAAAAATTAAACAAAAGATATTTATGTTCATATTTAAATAGATTTATTTAATATTTATAGATAAAATGAAAATCCTTGAACATTTTGCAATATTATTTTTTATTTTTTCCACTACTTTATCAGTAAAAATTGCAAAAAACATCAAAACGACAAAATTTAAAAATTCTTTAAATTTTAAAAAAAAAATTAGAAAAAATAAATCATCATTTGAAATAATTAGAAAAGAATTATTAATTGATAATATAAGTTTTATAGAATTAGAAGAGCAAAAATTAAAATTAGATGAAAAAAATTCAAAAAATAATTATAGAAAATTAAATAATCAAGAATTAAAAAATTTAGGATTTATTAGTTTTTATCAGTCAAACCTTACTAAATTACAAAATGTATACAAATTAATTTTCTCAAATTTAATGAAAATAAGAAGTGATTATATTATTTATCCTTATAAATTTGATTATGATAAAAATTCAGAAAATTATATAATTGACAATGGCGGAGTTTTTACTTTGAATCAAACTCGTTTTACAAATCAATATGAATATATTAAAGATATTACATCAGTAAATATTTCATTTGCTCAAGCTTTATATGATATTAATATTGCTGTTATTTCATTTGAAAATGAGAATATTGAATTATTTTATGAGTCAAAAAAATATTGTGATTTTTATAAGAATTTAGGTAAAACTTGTACAAGTGGAATAAGAAATTTTGAAAACAATATAAACAATTATAAAACAAAAGGTACAATGATTTTAGTAAATTTACAAGATTTAAATAGAGATTCTATAGTTAAAACAGGTATAAATCAATTTGATTTATTAATTATTCCAGATTATTTACCTGAACATGAATTAATAATAAAAGAACAAATAACAGAAAATATTAAAAATCAAATTTCAATATTTATTAATAATGGTGGTCATATTTTAGCATCAGGCTTATCTGGTTATTTATTAGAAATTCTTGGAATAATTGAAAGTGGAACATATTTGACAGATAAATTTTTGTTTTCAACAAATAATATTGTAAATTTAAAAGGTTGTGAATCAACTAGAAACAAATATCCAAATGATGAAGATAATAATTTTATTCATCAATTTTTATGTTTAGGAATTCAACAAAATTCATTTTTGAATAATAGTTATTTAATGAATAATATATTAGAATTTGAAACTTTACTTTATATTGATAAAGAAAATGAAAATTTAAAATTTCAGACATTAGATAAAACAGAAGAAATTGATATAAATGTTAATGAAATTGAAAATGATTTTCCATTTATTTTAGTTAAAAATGGAGTAAAAAATGGTAAAATTTGGATAATAAATGGTCAAGCATTAAACAATTTTAATTACGCCTCAATTCTAGTAAATATTATCTTTTATTCAATGTCTAAAAATATAATATATGATTTTTATATTGATTATAGAGGTATAAAAAAGGAAAATGAATTAGTTCCAGGAAATGAGGAAGGAATTATTACAAATGTTCATTATAATACATATAATTTTTTTACAACAACAATATCAAATTTAGAAATTGATTTATTTCTTCCTTATGGTGTTGAATTTAAAACAATTCCATCAGAATGTATAATTGAAAGAGAATACCCTAAAGTAATAAATAAAATGAATACAAATGAATATTTAAAATGTTCAAAAGAATTAATGAATCAATTTGAAAATTTAGAAATTACTTTTAAAATTGAAATCCTATATAAAAATTTAACTGATAAATGGAATGCATTTTCTATTTTGTATACAACGATAAAATATTATGATGATTTTAATGAAAAAGAAATAGAATATAATACAGGTGAAATTATATATAATCCATCACCAGCAACAGTTTTAAGAGGACAATATTATACTAATCCAACATCAAATTATCAAATTTCAGGAAAAGGTGTTTTCTTAGATAATTTTTTAAATATTGAACATAAAAATGGAAGTGATACTCAAAATGTTAATTTTATTACTATTATTCCTTTAATTTCTCCTCTTTTAGATAATTTTGATTCACAGAAAATAGTAAATAAAATTGAAATTTATGATAATTATTATATTAATCATAATTATAAATTTCCTTTTAATGAAAAAGAATTAGATTATGATTATATTGATTATGCTGAATTATCAGGAAAAAATATTATTAATGTTATTGATTGGGACACTCCTGTTAAAATTTCTAAAGTAATGAGAAGTGATATTAATTCAAATGAAAATCATAATATTTATTCACCTAATAATAGAATTCCAGTTGAGCAAATTGATATTATTGGAAGTAATATAATTAAAAAGACAAATTCTGATATGTTATTAAAAGAAGTTTTTCATGATGATAATTTAGATTTAATTGATGAACAATATAATCAAAGAGAATTAATATTTATTGATACATCAAAACAAAGAGGTGCAAATATACAATATAATGGTGATTTATCAAAATGTAAAACTGGAAAAGATGAAATAAGAAATGCTTGTAAATATGATTTTATATGGATGAGAAATGACTTTTTCTTTTATGATAATTCTGAATATCTTAATCCAAAAGGAATAAAAAAGAAAATTATATTAACAATTGATAAATATCCTAATGATAATAATTTAATCAATTCTGAATCTTCTATTATTAAACAAGGTATATTTGATTCAAATGAAGATGAGAAATTAATTCCTAATGAATATAAGAATATTTTATTGGATAATACCGAATTTGAATTATATAATTTATCAAATAATGATGGTCTAGAAAAATTAGAAGAAAATTTTAAAGGGACTGTTAAACTTACTCATTATATTATTCCAGTAAATGATGAAAATTTAAGAAGTGCAAATAGTATTTATAATTTTGAAATGGAGGAAGGAAGTGATAGAAATGGTCATAATAAAGAATATCCTGATTTAAAATTTATTGATGGTTACATAATAAAATTAAGATTATTACCAGAAAATTCAAAAACAGGAGGAATAATTACAATTTCACTTCCAGAAAATGTACAATTTAAAGATGATCCAATCATTAATGAATATATAACAATAAGTGCAGATAATGTTGCTTTTTATAATACAGAATATAATGATAATAAAATAATATTACATTTTAAAAAAGGAATATTTTCAAATGATCAAAATGGAAAACCATATTTATGTGAAGTATATTTAGAAAATATAATTATAGAACCAAATTATTCAAATTTTATTGTAAATATTGAAATAGAATCAATAATTAGAGATATAAGTGAAGAAAATATGGAAGGATATGAAAAAGTAGAATATATAGATAAAATAGATGATATTGAATATATAAATTCAACAATTGCAATGTATCATTTCTTTTGGTCTCTCCCTGCCTTATATATTAATAATAAATTGAGTGACCATAAAAAATTAATAAAAAGATTTGAATTAATAATTCCTTATACGAAATATGGAATGTATATACAAGAATTAATGACACATTCAACAATTTGGACACAAACTGAATCACATCATATTAAAGATCCAGGAATACAAAGTTCAAGTCAAGGATTTTCATTATTATCAAGTATTGGTATTTCTTATATTCCTTATGTTAATAATCTTTTATATGAAACTAAATCACTTATTCCAGGAACATTTTCAACATCTAGACTTGAATGGACTGATAAATGGGAAAGAAAATGGATTCAATCTATTACTTCTTTATTATTTACTATTACATCTACTAGAAATCCAAATTTTAGTTTAATGATGAGTACTACTTATGAAATTTTTTCTTATAAAAATAAAGATAGATTATTAGTTTGGCCTTCTAATGAAGAAGTTATTATAAGATTTCATATTAAATTTGTTAATAAATTTTCAAAATATTTTACACCAACAATATGTCAAAATAATCAAATTTCTAATGAATTTTCAATTTCTGATACAGGAAGAGATAATCAATTTACTTTAGATCACAATAATTTATATGGAGTATGTTATAATAATGAAAATTCATGTTTAAGTGGAAATAATGTAAATACAGAAAAAATTGATTATACAAAAATTTGTATTCCAAATGATTTAGAAACAATTGATGATTGCATAAATGATTTAAAAAATAATAATCCTTCATTATTATCTCATAAACCTAATGAAGACACTATAATTAATTGTAGTACTAAAACTTATAATTATTCTCCTGATGTAGATAATTATTATCCTATAGGATATATTAATGATAATAAAATGTGGGATTTAACAAAGAATAATTATGAAGATAATGATTATATGAAAGGATATCCTTGGCATATGGATAATACTTTACCAGGAATTGATATTTCTCCATCACAAAATCCAGATTCTCTTCATAATTTTGTATCATTTCCTATTTTTAAAGGATTTGGTTATGCAATGGAATATTCTGATACTTTAGAATTTAGAGATAAATTTCCTGGATATAAAGGATGGTGGTCAGATAATTTACAAAATAAAGATTCTACATTATTAGCTGGACAAGAAAGAGTTAATGAATTACCAATTGAAAAGTTATTAACAGATTCAAATTGGATTAATGCAAAAAAATTAAATTCAGATATTCAAAATAGATTAAAAAATATATATGTTTGTTTATTTAATCAACATAGAATAAAAGTTACTGAAAATCAATCAAGATATTCATATCCTAAAAATGTATTTCAAAATAATGTGATACCAATAATATTTGATTTAGAAAAAAATGATGAAAGATTAAATGAATATTCTTGTGAGGAAAATCAATATAAACCAAATGAAATTTCAAAAGTTCAAAATAGAATTTATACCTCATCAGAAAAAGATTGGCTTTATTTTTCATTAAATTTAAGAGGTGAAGCAAAAGAAAATTTAAATATATTAATGAAAATGACACCATATAATGATGAAAGATTATTTGAAGGAGAAACAATAATAAATAATGGTGGTAAATTTATATATTGGAATCCATCAGAAGGTCCAAATTCATTTAATATAATTGAAAATGAACCAATTATAATTGATAGTTTTAGAGTTGATTTAAAATTTAATTCTAATCCCTTTCCAACTAAATTAAAAACTTTTAATGCAGATTCTTTCTTTATTCAAGAAATTGAAGATCCTAATGAATATTTAAGAGAATATAAATTAATTAATTATCAAAATAGTTACGGTTTTGGAGATAGTGCAATTTTTGTATTTACAGGAGGAATAAAAGATACTTCTAGTAGAGTTAAACCAGGAGAAATCACATATGCTAAAATAACTTTTTATAATAATGCAGGTTTTGATTGGAAATTAAAAAAAAATGCAATTGAATTTGAAACTGATAAAAATATTGAAGAATATGAATTTATGAGTGATTATGTTTCTGTTGTACAAAAACCTTTAAAATATAATTTTATTGAATTAATAATTCCAGATAAAATTAAAGATTATATTGAAGTTACACCAAGTGATCATATTCAAGATGAATCTAAAATATTCTTATTATATAATATGATTAATGTTGTAAGTATTAATGATGGTTCTCAAGCAAGTTATTATTATAAAATTAAAATTCTTGAAAATTTCCCTTTTGATTATCAAGGAAGATTATGGAATTTATCAGTAATAATAAATGAATCTTATTTTGATAAATTACCAGGATTAAATGATCCATTTGGAGAAACATTTCATGATTATAAATTACAAATTCCAGATATTAAATTTGGTATACCTTATATGGATGGTGAATATGAAGGAAAAATATTTAATACTATTCAAAAATCATCTAATTTAATATTACAATATAAATTATTAGTTAATTTTACAATTGAAGAAGTTTTATTAATTGATGATGAATATGTTAAAGAATTCAAAAATGGTGATAAAGTACAAGATCAAGTTGATAAAGAAAAAAATGCATTACAAGTTTGGGATAAAATAAATTTAATAAAAGATACACTTCCTAAAATATATAATTTTGAATTAATAGAATGTGATAGTGAGTATAATTATATGAAAATTAATTTAACTCAAGAAATTCCTTCTTTTCCAATTGAAAATTTAGGAAAACCTGACACAACAAAAATTAATATTTTAACAAAAATTTTTGCACCGAAACTTGAAGCTGGAGATGTAATTACATTTATGTATTCAACTCTTTCATATTATGATGGAAGGAAAACTAATACACTTTTAAATAATATATCACCTAAAATGTGGGTTAGAGGACCAAGATTAATAATTACTGAAAATCATGTTTTAATTATTAATAATTCTATTGCATATGGAGAAAAAACTTATAATGATTTATATGAAAAAGATTCTGGAATAATTAATGTTAATATTACTGTACAAAATACTGGTGGTATACCTTCTTATCAAGTTAATTTTACATTATTTATTCATAAAGATATTATTATTGATCAAGAACTTTTAGAAAAATATAAAATTAAGAATGAAATAATTGAAGAAGAAGATAAAAATATTCTTATAATAAACTCTAATTTAACTATTAAAAATTCAAATAAAATTATACAACCTTTATATTTAAGATTTAGTAATAGAATTGGTACTGAAACAATAAAAACATTTATTAATAATGGTGAAATCAATTTTTATCAATCAGAAATTTATGAAGATACAAATAAAATTACTCAAAGTTTTTCAATGGAAGTTAATTCTGTTATTTTAGAAGGTGAAAGAACAAAAGTACAATTAAAAATTAAGACTTTGGGAACTTTTAATGAACCAAAATATGAATTAAATGCAATAATTAAGTTATCAAATGAACATTTAAATACTAATTTTTTATATTATTATTATAGGAAAATTGGAGATAATAATTGGATAAATATAGCAAATGCAATAAATTCAAATTCTTATATAGATATTCCTACAATTAATATTCCAAATGATATAACAGAATATATAATAGATTATAAAGTTGAAATTGTTATAAATATAAATGGACCTGTTATTGCTGGTGATATTTTAAATGTCAAAGCGAATAAAAATATTATAGAAGAAGATGATATTATAGAAGTAAATGAAAATAATGAAGAAGAAGAAAATGTAGAAAATGTTGAAAAAGAAGAAGATAAAGAAAATAAAGGAAAAGAACAAAATGAAAAAGAAAAAGAAAATGTCAAAAACAAATTGTTTAATAATAAAATGAATATTATTTTTATAATAATTGGGATATTAACTTTAATAGTAGTTATAATCATAATTATTTTATGTTGTTTAAAAAAAGGAAGTGTTGAAGAAATTATAAATGAATTAAAAGATGATGAAGAAAAAATAACAATTAATAAATATAATGATAAAGGTAAAAATATAAATAAGAAAGAAAAGAAAAAGAATAAAAAAGAAAAGAAAAAGAAAAATAACTTAATTTCTAATACATCAAGGCCAATTTTTGTTCATGATGGGACAAGAATAAGCAGATTTGTAAAAAATCAAAATTTTGTGTAAAATGTATTATTAGACTTTAAAAATAATTTAAACTTTTATTAACTTAAATAAACATTTTTTATGAATCAATTAAAACTTATTAAATAAATATTAATTTAGAATTAAACATCAATATTTTTATAATAATTATTACAATATTAGTAGATGTATTTTAATTATTTTATCTTGATTTGAAATATTAATCTAAAAAATTTTAAAATGAAATTTAAATAAATAAATTATTAAATTAATTACTAATTATTTTTAAGCTAAATTGGGGATTGGGGATTGGGGATTGGGCCCAATCCCCAATCCCCAATCCCCAATTCAAAAA
>JAEEGK010013528.1_pt1 | contig 18375 bp, 12 predicted proteins | sample 8958771 | NCBI WGS metagenome assembly JAEEGK01 (sample SAMN16246547, study PRJNA631951) | gut metagenome | biome: gut microbiome; feature: rumen; material: SC-attached | host: Bos | place: Iran: Karaj | collected 2018-10
GTCCCGGATTTCATACCATATATGCAAAAAATCCGGATACCGCTGCAAAAATAGCAATAATTTCATTAATTTTGTAAATTAAAGAATAATGATAGGAATATGGAGAAATTGAATTTTCTTGAAGAGATAATTGAAGCAGACCTCAAAGAGGGAAAATATAAAAGCATAATGACGAGGTTCCCTCCGGAGCCTAACGGCTACCTGCACCTCGGCCATGCCAAGAGTATCTGCCTCAACTTCGGATTAGCGCAGAAATATGGCGGAAAGACAAACCTCCGCTACGACGATACGAATCCTGTGAAAGAAGATACCGAGTACGTAGATTCAATCAAGGAGGATATCAAGTGGCTTGGTTTCCAGTGGGATAAGGAACTCTATGCATCCGATTACTTTGACCAGCTCTACGAGTGGGCCGAACTTCTCATCAAGAGAGGTCTTGCGTACGTGGATGACCAGACCCAGGAAGAAATAAGCAAGGGCCGCGGTACAGTCGACAAACCGGGAATCGAAAGCCCGTACAGAAACCGCAGCGTCGAAGAAAACCTGCAGCTCTTCCGCGAGATGAAGGCCGGCAAATATGCCGACGGCGAGAAGGTCCTCCGCGCCAAGATCGACATGGCTCATCCTAACATGATGTTCCGCGATCCGCTCCTCTACAGAATCAAACATGCGTCCCACCACCGTACGGGCGACAAATGGTGCATCTATCCGATGTACGACTTCACCCACGGCCAGTGCGACTCCATCGAGCATATTACCCATTCGATCTGCACCCTCGAGTTCGACGTGCACCGTCCTCTCTATGACTGGTTCATAAAGACTCTCGATATCTTCCCGAGCCATCAGTATGAATTCGCCAGGCTGAATCTTACCTACACCCTTATGAGCAAGAGAAAGCTCCTCGAACTCGTACAGAAAGGTCTGGTAAGCGGATGGGATGACCCTCGCATGCCTACGCTCTGCGGCGTTCGCCGTCGTGGATATACTGCCGAAGCCCTCAAGATGTTCTGCGAGAAGATCGGCGTTTCCAAGAGAGACCAGCTGATCGACCTGCAGCTGCTCGAGTGGTGCGTACGTCAGGACCTCAATGCGAGGTCAAACCGCTACATGGTAGTCCAGGACCCTATCAAGGTGACAATTACCAACTGGGAGCCGGGTAAGGTAGAGTATTTCGACTGCCCTCTGAACCCTGCCGAGCCGGAAGGTGCTACCCGCAAGGTTCCGTTCAGCGGCGAGATTCTCATCGACAGGGCCGACTTCATGGAGGATGCTCCGAAGAAGTTCTTCAGACTCAAACCGGACGGCGAAGTTCGTCTCAAGTATACATACATCATCAAGTGCAACGAAGTCATCAAGGACGAGAACGGCCGCGTAGTAGAGCTAAAATGTACCTATGATCCGACCACGCATCCTCAGACAGGGGAGTGGCGTTCGGTCAAGGGCACTATCCACTGGGTATCTACTGCCCATATGAAGACTATCGAGCTCCGCAACTATGACCGTCTCTTCACTCTTCCTGACATGAGCCAGGTACCTGAGGACAAGGATTACAAGGACTTCCTCAATCCTGATTCGCTTATCGTCACCGAAGGATATGCCGAGCCTGCGCTTCTTGAGGACAAGTCCGGAATTGCCGTACAGTTCGAAAGGACCGGATACTATGTCATGGACAAGGACTCTACTCCTGAGAAACCAGTCTTCAACAAGACTACTGCACTTAAAGACTCCTATAAACCGGAATAGTCAAAAGCGACTGCGATGTTCAAGAAATTCAGGACCAGAATCAAGGGTTACAGAATGACGATGAGGATGAAGCTTACGCTCGCCCTCAGCTCTATTGCTATGATTCTGATAATATCCAGCGTCATTTCAATCCTCGAATACACGAGGATGAGCAATTACGTCTCAACCCTTATAGCTGACAACATCGAGAGCATCAATGCAGCCCAGCAGATAGCCAACGAGACAGACGCCTACAACCTCCAGATTCTGTCGGTGGTGGGCGAAGATGGAGCCAACGAGGTCCCTGACTTCAACCGGGAAGCGTTCATCAGCCACTGCGACAGTCTCCGCAGTGCGCTGTCCTCGATCAACAAGCAGAATCTCGCCGATTCGCTTGTATATTCGTGGTCGGCCTACATGCTTACGTCGCTTGAGCTCCCGAATGTCCTCCAGTCAGACTTCATCGATACGAGGTCCTGGTATTTCGAACGCCTGCAGGTTGTATACAACCGGATGCATCGTGATATCGATGTGCTCAATAATGCAATCTTCTCCGAGCTCAGACGTAATTCCGAGACTTTCGAGAGGGGATTCTACCGCAGTATCATACCGGGAGCCGTCGCTGTCGGAGTCGGAATCGTGCTCGTACTCCTGCTCCTTACCTTTATCCTGGCGTTCTACGTCAATCCGATTTACAAGATGTTGAGAGGACTGAACAATTACCGGTCGCTCAACAAGAAATATACATACTCCTTTGAGGGAGACGACCAGCTGAAGGAACTCAACGACGGTCTCACCGAGGTCATCGAAGAGAACCAGCAGCTGCGTAAGAGAGTCCGCACCCTGCGTGACGCTATCTCCCAGAAAGACATCCAGTAATGAACCTGAAGGTCATATCCAGAAACGTCGGATACGCGCTGCTAGTCAGTGCGCTCTTCATGTTTCTGTCCATTATCGTCTCTGTGCTCAGTGGCAACGACAGCGCTCTGGCCGCTCTTGTCATCAGTTTTACGATAACCTTCATCTTCGGCGCCTTCCCGTTCATATTCGTACGCAAGACTTCCGGGATAACCCTGAAAGACGGATTCATGATCATTTTCCTTTCATGGACCCTGTCCTTCATTTTCGGAATGCTGCCTTATGTGCTCTGGGGCGGACCTTTTACTGTCGCAAATGCTTGGTTTGAAAGTGTTTCCGGGTTTACGACTACCGGATCGACCATACTTGAAGACGTGGAGTCCCTGCCTAAGAGCCTGCAGTTCTGGAGATGCTCGACGCACTTCATCGGAGGTTTGGGAGTAGTTGTCTTCCTTCTGCTGATTATTCCATCCTCGAGCCAGATAAGATTCCGCCTTACCAACATGGAGCTTTCCTCCCTTTCCAAGGAAGGTTACCGTTCCCAGTCCAACAAGACTGTGATGATATTCACCTCGGTCTATCTGGGACTCGTCGCTCTGTCCAGCGTAATATATCTTATCGGCGGAATGTCGCTCTTCGATGCTGTATGCCACGCTTTCAGCGTATGTTCTACCGGAGGCTTCAGCAATAACAACCTCTCCATCGGAGGCTACAATTCCAGCTTCATATCGATTGCTACGATTGTCCTTATGCTGTTGAGTTCCATCCACTTCGGCATAATCTACATGACAGTCGTCAACCGTTCCATAAAGCCGTTGAAGAACCCTGTGCTGAGATTCTATCTCGTATCCGTGCTGATAGTCTCGCTTGCCGTCGCCCTGTCTCTGAAGATCAATGGCACGGCTGCCGGATGGGGTCAGGCTTTGATGGACGGATCCTTCCAGGTAGTAAGCTACGCCTCGACTACAGGTTTCGCTACGGCCGACAACGGCCTCTGGCCTATGTTCCCATGTATCCTTCTGATGTATATGGGTGTCCAGTGCGGTATGGCCGGTTCCACTACCGGTGGTGTCAAGAGCGACCGTATGCTTCTCCTCTATAAGGCAATCCGCCGGCAGATCCGCCGCCAGATCTATCCGACATCCGTGTTCGGCCTGAAGATGGGCAACAGGACGATGCAGGATGAGGAAATCTATCCTCATATCCTCTATATCGCCGTATTCTTCAGCCTTATCATCATATCGACAATGCTCTGCATGCTCTTCGGCCAGGACGTGCATTGCGCCATCTCCGGCACTATCGCCAGCCTCGGCAACGTAGGCCCTGCTTTCGGAGAACTCGGAACCTACGGGAACTACAGCCATATTCCGTCTATGGTCAAATTCATCTTCACCGCCGATATGTTCATGGGCCGAATCGAAATCTATCCGGTGCTCGCCGCCTTGTCAATGATGATACCGGGGAGGAACCGATAGATGGACAGGGCCGGCCAGCTATATTCCGATTTTATCTCGAGACTCGGATATCCTCCGACTTCGTGTCAGGAGGGTCTGATGCATGATATCGCCGACTTCATAACCGGCGACGACGGCGACATAATGGTCGTCAACGGCTATGCCGGCACCGGCAAGACCACTGCCGTCGCGGCCGTGATATCGACTCTCGCCGACTACAAGATAAAGAGCGTGCTGCTCGCACCGACCGGAAGGGCGGCAAAGGTGCTTTCGTCTTATGCCCATAGGCCCGCATATACTATCCATAAACATATCTACCGCCAGAAATCTGTCGGCAGCGACGGCTTCGGACAGTTTTCCATGTCCCCGAACAAGGCCAGGAATACTCTCTTCGTCGTCGATGAGGTATCGCTCATAGGAATCGATGCCGGCAACGGGCAGTCTACCGCAGCCTTCGGTTCCGGAAATCTTCTTGAAGACCTGGTGACATTCGTCCGCAGCGGAGCCGACTGCAGGCTTCTTCTGATCGGCGACCGAGCCCAGCTGCCTCCGGTGGGCCTGGATGTCAGTCCGGCGCTGAATGATCCGTTCATGCAGTGTTACGGCGGTGTACGCTTCTCGGCGCTTACTACTGTAGTACGTCAGGACAAGGAATCCGGAATATTGCGGAATGCTACCAGAATCAGGGAGATGATCTCTTCCGGAGAGGAGTCCTTCGGATTCGAGGAACTGCAGCTGGTGACTGAAGGATTCGATGATTTCCAGAGCATAACCGGCGGGGAACTGCTGGAGACTCTCTCGGATGCCTATGGCAAGTTCGGAGAGGACGAGACTATCGTTCTCTGCCGTTCCAACAAGAGGGCCAACCGGTACAATGCCGGAATACGAGCTCAGGTCCAGTACAAGGAGGACAGTCTTGTGCGTGGAGACCGCCTCATGATAGTCAAGAACTGCTATCAGTTCGTGCAGGATGTCGAGAATATGGATTATATCGCCAATGGCGACATGGCCAACCTTATAAGGATTTCCCATTTCGAAGAGCGTTACGGCCTGCATTTCGCCGATGCCGAGCTGGAGTTCCCGGATTATGGAGTCGAAATAGACGCCAAGGTCTGTCTGGACACACTTCAGTCCGAGGCGGCTTCGCTTTCCTATGAGCAGCAGAATATGCTGTATCAGGGCGTGAATGAGGACTATGCCCATATCACGACCAAACGTAAACGGTATGAGGCGGTGCGGGAGGATCCTTTTTACAATGCTCTCCAGCTTAAATATGCCGATGCCATAACCGGCCATAAGTCGCAGGGAGGCCAGTGGGACTGCGTCTTCATCGATAATCCGTTCTGGCAGGACGAACTTACGCTTGATGATCTCAAGTGGCTATATACAGCGATGACCAGAGGTGTCCGCAAGGTCTATCTGGTCAATTTCAAAAAAGAATGTTTCAAGAAATGAAAAGAACCATTATCTGCCTTATCGCGGCATGCTTATGTGCCGCTTCTTTCGGACAGGAACGTATCAACGAGACCTATTCTCCGGATTCCACGAAGATTGCCTACACTATGGACAATGATCTTTATGTGTTGTCTCTTCCGGACAGTACCCGGACAAGACTTACCTTTGACGGATCCGAAACAATACTGAACGGCTATGCCTCCTGGGTCTACTACGAGGAGATTTTCGGCCGTCCGTCAAGGTACAGGGCGTTCTGGTGGTCTCCTGACAGCAAGACTCTCGGATTCTACCGCTTCGATAATAGTGAAGTCCCGATGTTCCCGATCTATTCTCCCGCAGGACAGGACGGAATCCTTTCCAGGACAAGGTATCCAAAGGCCGGAGAGACCAATCCGAAGGTCAGGATCGGCATGGTAGGCGCTGCCGGAGGCGATATCGTATGGGCAGATTTCGACGAGAATGAGGACCAGTATTTTGGTACTCCTTTCTGGGGCCCGGACAGCAAGTCTCTCTACGTCAGTCGCGAGCCTCGCCGCCAGAATGAGCTTGACCTTTATTGCGTATCCTCCGCAGACGGCAGCAAGAAACTGATCTACCATGAGGAGTACAAGACATGGCTGGACTTGATCGAGGACGTGATTTTTACTGAGAAGGGCCTTTATATGGTCCGCAGCTTCGAGACAGGCTGGCAGCAGATATATTTCCTTTCTTATGACGGATCGGATTTCAGGCGTCTTACTGACGGCCCTAACTGGAAGGTGAAGCTGATCCGGGTAGAGGAGAAGGCCGGGAATGTATATTTCACTGCAAGAAGGGATGCCACCATTCGTAACACTTTGTATAAAGTGGACCGCAAGGGCAGGATTACGACCCTTACCGATCCTGCATTCAATGCTTCCAATGTCGAGTTCTCGGAAGACGGCAAGTATTTTACCGTCAGTCTCTCCAACTATTCTACGCCTGACAAGATATGGAAATACAATGTCAGGAACCTCAGGAGTGAACTTGTCGAGGACACGGCTTCGTCTGTCGAGTATCTTGACGAATTGCTTATCCCGCAGAACATAAGCATTACCACGAGCGACGGACTGGTGCTTCCCGGCTGCATTATCTATCCCGAAAACTTCGACCCTTCAAAGAAATATCCGGTCCATATGGACATCTACGGCGGACCTGACCATCCGATGGTGACAGACAAATGGGACGTGAATGCTTTCGGCCTGTGGTGCGCCTACAACGGGATCATCGAGGTGGTCGCAGACTGCCGTGCTGCGGGACATAACGGCAGGGCCGGTCTTGACATGATATACCGTCAGCTGGGAGTTCTGGAGGTGCGAGATTTCGTAGAATGGGCGGATTATCTTAAGTCGCTTCCTTATGTGGACGGCGAGAAGATCGGTGTCGAGGGCTTCTCGTTCGGTGGCACGATGACTGCGTTGCTTGTCATGGAGCATCCGGACGCTTTCCATTATGGAATAGCAGGCGGCGGCGTCTACGACTGGTCTCTCTATGATTCCCATTACACGGAGAGGTTCATGGATACGCCTCAGGCCAATCCTGAGGGCTACGAATCGACCAAGGTGATAGGAAGGACAGGCAATTATCCTGTGTCCGTGGACTTCAAGTATGACGGTGTAGAGCCTGTGATGCTCATGCTGACTCATGGGACCGGCGATGACAACGTGCATTTCCAGAATACCCTGCAGCTCATAGACGTGCTTCAGTCAGAAGGAAAGAAGTTCCAGCTGATGATCTATCCGGACGGCAAGCATGGTTATCACGAATATCAGGGTGAGCACGCCGTGAGATTCCAGGCTGAATTCTGGCTGAAATACCTTATCCGAAGATAATCATCGGACGCCGGTCACCAATATATAGTTCCCTGAGCCTGAAGCCGTGTCTATCCGGCAGGCAAAGATATGGATGGCGGACGACTCCTTGAGCTTCAGCTTCTTGCGCAGGTCGTCGCTGCTTATCGGAAGATTCCTTGCCGTCACGGATGCTGCCGGAATCCGCTTGGAAAGAGATTTAATTTCTGTGCTGCTGAAAGGCAGCACTTCTTCTATCGTGAATGACTTGCCGAACGGAGAAGACCATCCTGCCGGAGCGACATAGAGATGGGTGAACCGTCCAAGTTTTCTAAGTCCCCATGCTTTCGAGACATGGTTGAACAGGCCGGCCTTCGCAAGGGCCTTGCCGGGCTCGAAGAGTACTGAACCCTTAAGTCCGCCCAATTCTTCGGTTGATTGCAGGAATTCCGGGACGGAAACCTTTTCGGCGTCTTCAGCTACGCTTATGGTATCTTCAGTGCGGTCAGGTTCGGCGACACATAGGGTATATGGGCCCGAATAGCCTCTTTCTGCTACCAGGAGGAGTTCCTTGCACTCTCCGTCAGTCGCCACTACATGGACTTCCCTGACATCGTTCCCGGGAGCGGCTGCGTTAAGCCTTTCAACGGCCATGCTTATGTCAGCCATCGGGGAGAGCTTGACCATCAGCAGGGGAGCGGCGTCAAAGAGCTTCTGCTTGAGGTTCAATATGTCCGGAGAACAATCCTCGAGCAGGAAGACTTTCCGTCCTGCTCCGTCCCTCCTTGCAGGATCCAGGAAAAATACGTCCGGGCTGAAACTGCCGAGGACCTCGTCTATCGTGGCGGGGGAGACTTCATGGTTGCTTACGGTGATGTTGTCGATGCCCAGCTCCCTGAAATTATGTTCCGCAGCCTGCGAGAGCAAAGCGTCCATCTCGTTATAGAGGATGCTTCCCGCCTTTGCGGAGAATGCCCAGTCGTCGATTCCGAGGCCTCCTGTAAGGTCGGCCAGCCGGAATCCGGGACGGCCCTCCATCAGCCTGGACAGCAGCATGGCCTTATAGCGTGCCGTGACCGTGGATGAGCATTGTTCTGTGCAGAGCCTGGTGGGATAGATCATGGACGGGATTTCATGCCACTGCGGGACCTTCTTTTTTATCCGTCTGCGCCCTTCGATGGTGCTGACGGCCAGGTCCATGTCGATATCCGGCCATCTGCTGCGTCCGAGCAGCAACTTGGCTGTATCGTCGTTCTCATGTCCGAGTATGAATCCTGTCAGCTTGTCTTCCATCATAGCTTTGATTAATCAGCGTAAAGATAGACATTATATTGCAGATATTTGTTAAATTTGTGAAACGCAAAAAACAACAATAAATATGACACAGGACTATAATGCTATCGCACAAAGCTGGTTGAACGGAGATTTCGACCATGCTACCAAATGTCAGATTCTTGAACTGAGAAATAGCGACCCTGCCGGATTTGAGGATGCTTTCTACCGTAATCTCGAGTTTGGAACCGGTGGCTTGCGTGGTATCATGGGAGTCGGGACGAACCGTATGAACAAGTATACCGTCGGAATGGCTACCCAGGGGCTTGCCAATTATCTCAAGAAGCAGGTCGGCGGAAATCTCAGCGTCTGCGTTTCATTCGACAGCCGCAACAATAGCAAGGAATTCGCGAAGATTACCGCCAACGTGCTGTCAGCCAATGGAATCCATGTGTATTTATATGACAATATCCACGCTGTTCCTCTGCTTAGCTATGCCGTCCGTGCGAAGAAGGCTAATGCCGGTGTGATGATTACGGCGTCGCATAATCCTAAGGAGTATAACGGATATAAGGTTTTCTGGTCAGACGGTGCCCAGGTGACTTCTCCGGTCGACAAGGAGATTGTCGCAGAGGTCAACAAGATTACGGAGCCTTCAATGGTGCGTTTCGACGTTACCGACGAATGTGGCGGTATCGATCCGATGGGACATGAGATGGATGAGGCGTATCTCAACGACGTCCTCGGTCTTCTTCTTTCTCCGGAGGCCCGCGCCAAGCATAGCGATCTCAAGATTGTCTACACTCCGCTTCATGGCTGCGGCGTACGTATAGTGCCGGAGGCTCTCGGTCGTCTCGGTTTCAAGAATATCATCCATGTCCCTGCCCAGGATGTGAGCGACGGAGATTTCCCGACCGTCGTTTCTCCGAATCCTGAGGAGAACTCCGCCCTCAAGATGGCGATCGAGGTTGCGGACAAGAACGGAGCCGATATCGTCATGGCTACCGATCCTGATGCTGACCGTGTCGGAATCGCCGTACGTGACAATGAGGGCAAGATGGTTCTTTTCAACGGAAACCAGACTGCAGCTATGCTTACCTATTATATTCTTACCCGCTGGAAAGAGCTTGGTAAGCTGGATCCGTCAAAGTATGTGGTGAAGACTATCGTTACGACTGAGCTTATCGCCCAGATTGCCCGCAGTTTCGGGGTGAAGGTCTATGATGTCCTTACCGGATTCAAGTATATTGCTGAGGTGGTCAAGAGAAATGAGGGTAAAGGGGAGTTCATCTGTGGAGGAGAGGAGAGCTATGGTTTCAATGTTGGCCAGTTTGTCCGCGATAAGGATGCCCCTATCTCATGCTGTTTCGTTGCCGAGTGCGCTGCCTGGGCTGACGAGCAGGGTCTGACTCTGTACCAGCTTCTCCAGAATATCTATAAGGAGTATGGTTACCGCAAGGAGGCTCTTGTTTCCCTTGTACGTAAGGGAAAATCCGGAGCTGAGGAGATTCAGCAGATAATGGCTGACTACAGGTCTAATCCTCCTAAGGAGATTGTCGGGTCCCGTGTAGTCAAGGTGGTCGATTATCTTGAGCCGGAAAAGACCGGTCTTCCGAAATCGAATGTACTGCAGTTTATCGATGAGGCAGGGGACATCGTCTCCGTACGTCCTTCCGGCACGGAACCGAAAATCAAGTTCTATTTTGGTGCTGCCGGCGCCGATGCTGATGAAAAAATCGAGAAACTCAAGGCTCAGTTTGTTGGTTAGAAGGGGAGGTTTTTGTCCCGTTTGATGTTTCTTTTTTGATATATTCTATGATTGTCCGGAACAAGTTTAATTTGTCCGGACAATTTTTTTTCTTTTCTTTGTCTAAGAAATGTTAAAAATACATTTATGGCGAATAATTCAATTAATCGTTTTAAATGAGCGTTTCCAGAATTATGCGATGAGTTTTTGTATGTTTTGTACATTATTGGACACTCATTGCAACAATCCGGACAGGTATCGGCAATATCCGGACAACATGTTTCAAAATTGATAGTTTTGTAAATTTCTTCGTTGTATGTTTGCACCAGAAAGAAAAACAAAAGTGATACCTACAAGAACTAAGGAAAAACTTCAGCACTTAAACTTCGGAAAACTTCATGACTAATTTTTTAGTTATACGTTAAATTAAATGACTAAACTTAAACAGTGGACCCAATCATTCTTAACCTGATTTAGAGAATTAGCTTAGACTATGAAACTTCACTCAAGCGGGGCATTCCCAATGGTTGTTATTATTCTTTTTCTTTAAGCCTCGCTTGCAGTTAGCTTTAAATTCAAGATTTATATCGGACGTCGAGATGACGTCCGATATTTTTTTATCTCCTCACTTGCCGGCAGTGCAATAAGTGCCTTTCGCGTATCGGCGACAGACGAGGCCCCAGAGGGGCTCCGTTCGCTTTTATTCATGGCGTATGCCGTTTACCGTGACGGTCAGTGCCCGGCCGGCTCCGTCAAGTTCGGAAAAGCTATTCGGTCGCTACCGGAGCCGTCAGGCTGGGAGGGATGGAGTGAGCGAAGCGAACGGAAGTCGTCCGGCGCCATCAGACCTTCGGACGATAAGTCCGTTATGTACGGAATCCGGATTCAGATGAGGAAGATGGAGAAGAGATCGTCGATGGGGATGGAGGGACCGTCGGCAAGGACGACGAGGCGGGAGGCTTCATCGATATTGCGGACATGGCCTTTGATGCTGAGGTATGTCCCTCCGGTTTTACGGGAGTCCGGACGGAAATAGGTCAGTATGGCTTCAGGACGCTCCAGAAGACGATCGCGGATAGTCTGCAGGACGGCATTCAGACTGGCCCTCTGCTCCTCGTCAAGCTCAATCTTGGCCCCGGTAAGACGCCCCGTCTCCGCTATGACATCATCATAGCCGGTAAGCGCCGCAAAAGGAGCGAATTGTGCCGCACGCTCATGAATACTCATGCGCGGATGCCTCTTAGGACCTTTGTACTCCAGCCCGATTATATCGTCATACTTTCCTTCCATCATTTCCTGTGGCCTCCTATCTGCTGATTCCTTTCCTTCGCGGTAGCTCCCTCCTCGAAATTAGTCCCTTTCAATATCGCATTCTTACCGAACTTCCGTCTGATAGCCAGAATGGCCTCCTGCTCGCTGCGCTCCTTCTTTTCATCCACCGGCTCCTCGAACAAGCTCAGCTGAACGCCATCAACCTTCCGCTCGTCGATCACATGGTTCGCGACGACATACATTCGCCTCACCAGCAGCGCCGGATCGACAATCCGGTCGAACAACTCCATGACAGCCTTGGTAATCAGTTTCGTCGAAGAAGTCTGCCGCCCAAGATTGACGGAACCATGGGCCGGCTTAGGTACGGGGCGGCCGTAATGGTCCGAGACGACCGGCCCGGAATAGTCCTTCTGCCTGTCCGGCTCGGACAGATTTTCGATGTCATAACCTACTGTCAGGACCATCTGATCGCAGACCAGCCCCTTCTCGACGAGGTCCAGCACAAGACTGTCCGTCATCTCCTTGACCACGGTCCGCGCTTTCCCGAATTCGTAGGGCGTCTGAAGGACCTGGCCGCTGCTCAGGCTGTTGGCCGACGGACGGTATGACTTGATCTCCTTTATGGTGCATGGCTCATAACCCCATGCATGGTCTATAAGTAATTCAGCATTGACTCCGAAAAGCTTGTATAGCAGATCTTCGTTGTACCGTTCATACGGACGTCCCAGAGAGCAGCGCGCAATGTCGCCCATGGTGAACATGCCGTTGGCCTCCAGTTTGGCTGAAAGCCCGCGCCCGATGCGCCAGAAGTCCGTCAGAGGACGGTGATTCCAGTATTTCCGCCTGTAACTCATCTCGTCCAGTTCGGCGATCCGGACTCCGTCCTTGTCCGCCGGACTATGCTTCGCCTCTATGTCCATCGCTATCTTCGCCAGATACATGTTCGTGCCGATTCCGGCAGTCGCGGTCACGCCTGTCGTCGCCAGCACGTCGCGGACCAGCTTCATCGCGAGACTATGGGCATCAGTCTTATAGGTCTTGAGATAATCGGTCGCATCGATGAAGACCTCGTCAATCGAGTAGACATGGATATCCTCAGGCGCGATGTATTTGAGATAGACGGTGTAGACCTGGCTGCTGACCTCCATGTATCGGCCCATCTGGGGCGGAGCGACTATGTAGTCGAGCTCCAGGGACGGATCTGCGAGAACCTTCGTGTTGTCTGTCTCTTTGGCGCGGAGCCGGCCTCCGGGAGCGTTTCGACGGCGGCTGTTGTTGACGTTCCGGACCTGCTGGATGACCTCGAAGAGGCGGGCGCGTCCGGGTATGCCGTAGGATTTCAGGGAAGGGGAGACAGCCAGGCAGATAGTCTTTTCCGTACGCGTAGGATCGGCTACTACAAGGTTGGTGGTAAGTGGGTCCAGCTTACGCTCTACGCACTCCACGGAGGCGTAGAAAGACTTCAGGTCTATTGCTATGTAAGTTCTTCCGGACAGATTATTTCTTTCTGATATTCATGAACATGCAGAAACGGGACTGTAGACCGAGGACCGCCTTCGCCATACGCACATGGGCGGCAATATATGCAACCATCATTATGGCTTCGTCATATTTGAAATCAAAGCCGAGGAAATGCTTGATCGCTATGATGAAGTGGAATACGATGAACAGCAGCGCTCCGTATAACATATATGATCCTGCACGGTGCAGGGCGTCGCTCTCGTTCCATGAGTCCGGATCGTCATCGTCGTCAAGTTTGTCGAACGAGTCGGAGCGGATAAGGGTCGCATAGCCGGTCAGGGCCATTATCAGAAGAGTATAGGAATAACCGGCGACAGTGAATATCAACGGCAGGTTGAGGTCCAGTGTGAAAGGAATCAGCACGGCCGGTATCAGCAAGGTTGCAGCATAGATTACGAATTTCCTGGTCCTTATCTCCGGAATCATTCTGAAGAAGAACAGTATATAGGAGAGATGCCCCATCAGGAAAAATATCATTCCTTGGACGAAACAGTCGTCGCATTCGGACATCATGAAGATGTCGCCGGCCGTATACATTATGAATGTGCAGAGAAGGTGGAACTTGTCTTTACATCCGAATGATATGACGATTGACTTGGCGTTTTTCTGGGAAGTGAGTTCGATGAATAGAGCTACGGCCATCAGAGGGACGAGGAAAGGGCGTGCATAGACCCCGATCTCTCCGTGACCTGCGGCCAGGGAGAGGATATTAATCGCTGAGCATATGAAGAACAATACCCAGAAGATTTTGGCGACCCTCTTCATTCCTTAAACTCCATCGTTTCTTACAAAGGTAAAAAAAATAGTGAAATTCAAAAAATCATTTACTATTTTTGCGCCCGCTTTATTATCTAAGTGATTATGGTTGAAAGGAAAAACAGCTGGCTGCCGGTCGTGGCGCTGACAATCGCGGCCTTTGTGTTCAACTCTTCGGAAGCGATGCCGATCGGTCTCATGACCGATATCGCGGAGGGTTTGGGCGTGAGTGATTCGGCCGTGGGAATGCTTGTCTCCGGGTATGCTTGGGTGGTGGCTTTCATGTCGCTGCCTCTTATGGTCGCATTCTCGAAGATGGAGTATCGTCGGCTCATGATCGGAATCGTGACTCTTTTTATGTTGAGTCATGTCCTTTCGGCTGTTTCGACGGGCTACTGGATGCTGATGGGGTCGAGGGTCGGGGTCGCATGTGCCCATTCGATATTCTGGGCGATTGCTCCGCCTGTGGCGGTCAAGGTTGCTCCGGAGGGGAAGGGGCCGCTTGCCATGAGTATGATTATTACCGGAACGTCTATTGCGCAGATCGTGGGGATGCCGACCGGGCGTGCTATCGGTCTTCTGCTGGGCTGGAGGCTGACTTTCCTTACTATCGGAGTCATTGCATTCCTTGTGCTGATGATTTTCTTGTTCTCGTTTCCGAGGATTCCGAATGATATGGATTTCTCGCTCAGGGATTTGCCTTCGATTTTGGGGAACAGGGCTCTGATTTCGATTTATGTCACCCTTATAATTATTGTGACCGGTTATTTTTCTGCATATAGTTTTATCGAGCCGTTTCTTGACCGTGTCGCCGGACTGGATAAGGTTCTGGTTACTGTAGCGCTGATGCTTTTTGGTTTTTCGGGGATTATCGGGAGTGCGATTTTTTCAAGGAAGTATCCTTCGAGGGGAAGGGCGTTGGTGGTGTCGAGTCTTGTGGCTGTCCCGCTTATGCTTTTGATTCTGCGTCCTACGGCAGGGTTTATCGGGGCGCTTGTGCCGGTGTTGCTTGTCTGGGGTATTGCTAATACTTTGTTTAATCTTGTTTTCCAGGCTGAGCTTATGCGTATTGAGACGCGGGCGACTACTATTGCGATGGCTCTTTATTCAGGGCTCTATAATGTCGGAATCGCGACTGGTTCGTTTCTCGGTGGCGTAATCAATGATAGTGTCGGTCTTCCGTATATCAGTCTTTTCGGAGCTGCCATCTGTCTTATCTCCCTTCTTTACGGCGTCTTCCGCATGCTCCCTCTCCTTCATCTCTGCCGCCGTCTTCCGTTGTAGTGTCCGGCGTACGGGCCGCTGTCGTCCGCGTCGGGAATCCTCGTGGTCTCGGCTCTGTTCCGCCGACTCTGTCGGCTCCATCCCTCCCAAAGTCTACTTCGTCCTGCTCCGCAGAACTCGTATCCATCGGGCCCCTCCCTCTGACGTGGCCGAGGGTGGCCACGCTCGCCGAGACCAGAGGACACCCGCCGCTTTCTCGCCACCGCAGACGGCTGTGTCCTGCAGCGTCCAGCTGACGGGCCGCCTCCGGCAGGTTCGGAAAAGCTGCTCGGTCGCTGTCGCCGCTGACCTGCTGACGCAGGGGGCCGGGGGACTCCGACGCTTCGCGTCTCCGGCCTTCCCACAATCTACTTCGTCCTGCTACGCAGAACTCGTATCTTGCGGGCCCCTTCCGCTACTCGTGTCCGCGGATGGACACGCCCCCGGCCCCCTGGCCACCAAGGCCAGCGACATTCCACTCTGCTTTTCACCGGTGTCTCCGCCACCCGGGCGCCGCCAGCAGACTATCGGACAATTGACAGGCCCTCGCTTTACGAGTCCTCTAATCCGTCGGACGAAGTATTGAGGGGGCCGCCATGCCACTGGGGACCTTGTACTGTGGTTTGCCGCACCCTTAACCTTGGTTTTCCGGCATTGAGGGTGCAACACCATGCCACAGAGTGCTTTGTACTAAGGGATAGTGCCACTGAGTGCCCTGCACTGAAGGATGGCGCACCCTTAACCTTGATTTTCTGGTGTTGAGGGTGCAGCAATGTGCCACTGAGTGCCCTGTACTAAGGGATGGCGCACCCTTAACATTAAACTGGTCCGTGTCGTTCTTCACGGCGGCAGACGTGCGAAGCGCTGCCGAAATGGCGGAAGCAGACAAAAAAAGGAGAGCCGGAATCTCCGACTCTCCTGATATGATTGCGATTACGCGTCCGATTAGAGCTGAGGACCAGCCTTTACGAGGGCCTTACCAGCCTTGTTGGACTCGTACTTGTGGAAGTTCTTGATGAACCTCTCGGCGAGATCCTTAGCCTTGACCTCCCACTCGGAAGCTGACTTGTAGGTATCGCGAGGATCGAGAATACCGGTGTCAACACCCTCAAGCTTTGTAGGAACTACGAAGTTGAAGAAAGGAATGGTCTTGGTAGGAGCAGCGTCGATAGAGTGGTTGAGGATAGCGTCGATGATACCACGGGTATCACGGATTGAGATACGCTTGCCTGTTCCGTTCCATCCAGTGTTTACGAGGTAAGCCTTTGCACCGCTCTTCTTCATCTTCTTGACAAGCTCCTGAGCGTACTTTGTAGGGTGAAGCTCGAGGAATGCCTGGCCGAAGCAAGCTGAGAAGGTAGGAGTAGGCTCGGTGATACCGCGCTCTGTACCTGCAAGCTTAGCAGTGAAGCCTGAGAGGAAGTAGTACTGGGTCTGCTCTGCGTCGAGGATTGACACTGGAGGAAGAACTCCGAATGCATCTGCAGAGAGGAAGATAACCTGCTTTGCTGCAGGACCCTGAGACTCAGGACGGGTGATGTTGTTGATATGGTAGATTGGGTAAGATACACGGGTGTTCTCGGTAACGGTCTTGTCGTTGAAGTCGATGACGCCCTTGGCATCTACGGTTACGTTCTCGAGGAGAGCGTCGCGGCGGATAGCGTTGTAGATATCCGGCTCAGACTCCTTGTCGAGCTTGATAACCTTTGCGTAGCAACCACCTTCGAGGTTGAACACACCCTTGTTGTCCCAGCCGTGCTCGTCGTCACCGATGAGGAGACGCTTAGGGTCGGTAGAAAGGGTAGTCTTACCGGTACCGGAAAGACCGAAGAAGATTGCGGTGTTCTCACCGTTCATATCGGTGTTGGCTGAGCAGTGCATTGAAGCGATGCCCTTGAGAGGGAGGAAGTAGTTCATCATAGAGAACATACCCTTCTTCATCTCACCACCATACCATGTGTTGAGGATAACCTGCTCCTTGCTGGTAACATTGAATGCTACAGCAGTCTCGCTGCGGAGACCGAGCTCCTTGTAGTTGTCAACCTTAGCCTTAGCTGCGCAGTATACTACGAAATCTGGCTCCTGGTCGAATTCTGCCTGGTTCTTCGGACGGATGAACATGTTGGTCACGAAGTGAGCCTGCCATGCAACTTCCATGATGAAGCGGACTTTCATACGGGTATCCTTGTGGGTTCCGCAGAAACCGTCGACAACGAAGAGCCTCTTGCCTGAAAGCTGCTTCTGGGCGAGCTTCTTGAGCACGTTCCAGGTCTTTACAGACATCTTGTGGTTATCGTTATGATACTCCTCGGTATCCCACCAGATCTCTCCTGGTGCGCCTTCCTTGGTAGTCTTGTCATAAACGATGTATTTGTCCTTAGGAGAACGTCCGGTATAAACGCCGGTCATTACGTTGATAGCACCGAGCTCGGTAACCTGACCTTTGTCAAAGCCCTCGAGTCCTGGTTTTGTCTCCTCGTTGTAGAGAACCTCGTAAGACGGATTGTAGAGGACTTCTTTGACGCCCTTGATTCCGTACTTGCTTAAATCCATTTTTGGCATAATAAAAGATGTATTTATTTAAATAAACTAACTAACTTCATCCTTGTCTGACTCCGGTTTTGAACAAAACCGAAAATCATGCGAATTTACGAATATTTTTGTTCTTGCTCAAATATTTCGTATGTTTACATTGTAAATTTTGCTGCAAATTGCAAGCCATGCCGAACGGTCGAAAAACTTAAAATGTTTTAGTCTGGAAAAAAATGACGTCTGTTGAAATTTTGAATGAATATTGGGGCTACAACAGCTTCAGACCGATGCAGAAGGAGATAATAGACGCTGCCCTCGAAGGCCGGGATGTGCTTGCCATTCTGCCGACCGGAGGCGGGAAATCAGTATGTTTTCAGGTACCCGCCCTGATGCAGGACGGCCTTGCCCTGGTGATCACTCCGCTTATCGCGCTGATGAAGGACCAGGTGCAGAATCTGAAGGACCGCGGCATCCGCGCCATCGCCATCCATGCCGGCATGGGAAGGCACGAAGTAGACCTTGCCCTCAATAATGCCGCATACGGGGACTATAAGTTCCTCTATATTTCTCCGGAACGTCTCGGAACCTTCCTGTTCCAGTCATATCTTCCCGTACTGAACATCAGTTACATCGTTGTCGACGAAGCGCACTGTATCTCCCAGTGGGGATATGACTTCCGCCCGTCCTACCTGGAAATCGGCCAGCTCCGTCAGCG
>JAEEGK010013530.1_pt1 | contig 18373 bp, 14 predicted proteins | sample 8958771 | NCBI WGS metagenome assembly JAEEGK01 (sample SAMN16246547, study PRJNA631951) | gut metagenome | biome: gut microbiome; feature: rumen; material: SC-attached | host: Bos | place: Iran: Karaj | collected 2018-10
TGCCGCCAAAGATGGTCACCCAGGGACTACGGAAAGTAAAATCGAGCACCTTGTCATAGGTCTTCTGCACCCATTTGGTGATGGCATTGCCATCGGTTTTCACGTTTTCGGGTTTGATGAGCCTGACTTCCAAGAAAGGTATCAACGTCACAGCCAGCAAAAGCGATATCATCAGGTTGATGGTGACAGTGATGGGGAAATCCTTCAGGCAATCGTGGAAAATGCCCTTCATGGTAATCAAGAAAGGATAGAAGATGGCACAAATGCAAATGGTGGCCAACATCATGGGCATGAAATACTGCCTGGCGGATTCTATCGCGGCTCGCTTGGGTTCGTAGCCCTTACCGAGGTATTCCAGATAGCCGTCAATCACCACAATGGAGTTATCAACCACCATTCCCAGCACCACAATCAACGCAGCCAGCGTAACGATGTTCAGTTCGATGCCCAACATATACATGAAAGCCACCGAGACGAAGGTGCTCAGCGGAATGGTGATGGATGCCACGATGGCCGAGCGCAGCGGGAAGAGCACCATCATCACCAGGATGATGACGAGCATCGCTATCAACAGGTCACGCAGGAAGTCGGTGATACTGGTATGCACCACCTTTGGCTTGTCGGCAATGCGTGTGACCTTTACATCATCAGGAAGCACGTTCTCACGGAAATCCTCGAGCACCTTGTCCACCTCACCGCCATACTGCACCACATTGTTGCCGGGATTCATCTCCATCGACAGCAGCACACAGGGGTGGCCGTCCTGCTCTATGCGGCTCGACATCGGTTCGTATTCCCTGACCACACGCGCCACATCCCTCACGCGGGCCACCTTGCCCGTTATGGGGTCTGAAATGATAATCTGATTGGCAATCTCCTCCTCGCTATTTTCCTGAGCAGCCACGTGGATAGGTATCTGCTGATCGTCGTCATCAATGCTGCCGCTCATCGTGGTGATGCCCTGGGCTTGCAGACGTGAAAAGAGCATTTGCTGTCCGATTCCATAAGCCTGCAGCCGCTGGCGGTCGACATAGAGTGATATCTGCTCCTTCTGTTCGCCAAACAATTTCACGTTGGCCACCGAAGGTATCCTGCGCAGTCGGTCGCTCAGTTCATCACTGTATTCTTTCAACTCACGATAGCTGCGCTGGTCGCTCTCGATGGCGATGAGCAGTGCCGAGGTGTTGCCGAAGTCATCATTCACCACAATGGCCAGTACGCCAGAGGGCAGCTGTGACTTGAAGCCATTCAGACCATGCTTGATCTTGCTCCACACCTCATCCTTATTATTCACGTCATCGTTGAGTCGCACCATCACGATGCACATGCCATTCTGTGAGGTCGTGGTGGTCTTCACACGATTGACCTCTCCATAGGTGAAGAGATAGCGCTCCAGCGGACGGGCCACCTGCTGTTCCACCTCCTCGGTCGTCGCACCTGGATAGACTGCCACCACCACCCCCTGACGGATGATAGCATGAGGAAATTCATCCTTTGGCATGTCATACATGCCAAAGATGCCCAGCACAAAGAAGATGCCTATGATGAGCAGCGTTATCGGGTAATGTTCCAATGGCCACTTCAGCCATTTCATCTTGCGTCCCATACTAATACACTACTTTTGTTCCTTCACTCAGTTTATGGTATCCCTCAGTCACGATGATTTGGCCATTGCCCAGTCCGTCGACAACCGTCACATAGTTGCCCTGTGTCTCGCCGATCCTCACCTTGGTGCGATGTGCAGCATTTTTACTGTCCACTGTCCAGACGAACAGCGTGCCGTCAGATTTCTTCTGCACCGAAGTTACGGGAATCAACATGCGTCCACTACTCTGAGTTCCATTTGGAGCGAAACTGACGTTGGCCACCATGCCCGGCAATAGTTTAAAGTCGCGATTCACGACATTGATGCGGATATCATAAGTATGAGTGAGCGCATCGGCCTGCACGCCTTTCTCTATCTTGCCACCTCTATAATTGCGCCCGATAGCATCCACCTTGACGATGGTCGGTGTGTTGGCATTGATGCTGCCAATCTCTGATTCTGGCACAGCCACCTTCACTTTCACGGTCGAGATGTCAAGGATGTTCACCACCGCCTGTGAAGGCAACGCTGTCTCTCCTGCCATCAATTGCTTCTTGCCGATGACGCCACTGACCGGGGCGTAGAGACGGGTATCTGCAAGCCCCTTACGGGCAATCTTCTCGGTCGCGGTGGCCGAGACCACACCTGAACGGGCTGTATTCAGGGCTGATGTAGCCTGAGCGAGACGGGTCTCTGCCTCAATCCATTTCACCTCTGGCAGCGAACCGTTGTCGTGCAATAGTTTCATGCGGTCATAAGCATCCTTGGCCTGGTTGTAGGTCGCTTCGGCCTGCTTCACCATGTCTTTGGCTTGGTCAACCGATGCATGCGCCATCTCAACGCTGTTGCTCGAAGTGGTCGGATCGATTTCAGCCAACAACTGACCACGGTGCACGACCTGACCCTCTTTAACCAGAATCCGCTTCAGCACACCCATACTGGTGAAACTCACTGCAGTAGCCTCACGCTCCTCAACGATGCCCACATAAGTCTGTGCATTGTCAGCCATACCAGGCGACACCACCAGCGTTTCTACTCTTATAGGAGCTTTCTGCTCCACCTTTTTGTTCTCGCTGCAACTGATAACAGCAAGCACAACCAATAGCAGAAATACATTTTTTTTCATAAGCACTGTCCTATTTTCTTTTGCAAAATTAAGTATTTCTTCTTTAAAAAGAGACATTCAACAAGGTATTACATATTATCAATTAAAGTTTTGCAGAAAAATCAAACAATTTTTATCCTAAATGAAACAATATATCTCATGTGAAAACGAGTATTTCTGCCCCAAGAACAAACCACACCCAAGCATCCCAAAAAGAAGTGAAGCGTGGTCTTCAAGAAGGTTCGCCCTCCAAGCTCGAATACTGCTCTTGGGTGATGGGGACGTTGACGAGGTGGGTATGTCGCATTCCTTTACTCCTGTTACGTATCGTCCCATCTGATAGATTCAAGCCATACTGTAACAATTTCTCGCGATTCTTGGCCGCTGACAGGTTCAGATCATAATAGAGCATAAACCTGGCCTTCTTGTCTGCTTTGTCCTGTTTCTTGGCTTGACGCGTGACAGTTTGGCATTACCGTTGAGTTACTAATAGCGAGAGCACAGGTTGAGGCAGATTGCCGAGTTCATTCACGAGATTTATCGAAATACTCTTGCACACATTAAAAATCTTGCATAAATTTGCGCAATAGTTAGATACGGTGATTTGAATTTAATGATTTTGTCACCACTAAATTACTATAAATCAGCGATATGCGAAACTTTTTGAACATCTTTTTATTAACTTTTTAATCCCGCCAACGGGTTTATCCTGTGTAGTTCGATTAGTAATATAGACAATTAAACTGATGAAATCATGAAACAGTACAAATTTAAACATTTGATCTCGTTGCTGATGATTTTTTACGCATTATCAGTATCTGCGCATGACATTGAAGTAGATGGTATCTACTATAATATCGATGAATCCCAAGCGATTGTGACCTATCGAGGTGATGCCTATGGATCATACAATAATGAGTATTCGGGCAGTGTTATTATACCTGAAACCATCACTTATGATGGGGCCATTTACACGATCTCCACCATCGGGAACGATGCATTCCGTGATTGCACTGACTTGACGAGCGTGGTTATCCCCAACACTGCCGTCTCCATTTTCAACAGGGCATTTAGCGGATGCACTAACCTGACGAACGTGACCATTGGTAATTCAATTTTTTTCATCGGCGCATGGGCATTCCAGAATTGCACCAGTTTGACGAGTGTGGACCTGCCCGTCTCGGTCACTACCATCAGCAATGGGGCATTCTGTGAGAGTGGACTGACGAGCATACAATTGCCTTACTTGGTTTCCTCTATCTCTGAGAGTACATTTCACAGTTGTAGTGGCTTGACAAGTGTGACCATCCCTAACTCAGTCACCAGTATAGGAAAATATGCGTTTCAAAATTGCGACGCTTTGACTGATATCACCTTAGGCGACTCCGTAGTTTCTATCGGCGAAGACGCATTTTATGCTTGCTATAATCTGACTGGTGTCAATATAACGAGCCTTGAAAACTGGTGTAACATCACTTTTGCCTCTGGAAGTGCCAATCCTCTTTCTTATGCTCATCATCTATTCTTGGATGGTGTGGAAATTAAAGACTTAGTGATTCCAAGCACTGTAAGCGACATTAGTGACTATGCCTTTATTGACTGTGATGGACTGACGAGTGTAACTTTCCCCGGTTCAGTCACTTCCATAGGTTATCGAGCGTTTGAGAGATGTAGTAACCTATCGACTATCTCTTTTCACGACTCGCTCACTTCAATTGGTAATTCAGCATTCAGTTCATGTACTGGCCTGACAAGCATCACCCTGCCTAATTCACTCCAGTCCATTTGTGATGGGGCATTTTATCTCTGTTCTGGCTTGACCAGCATCACATTCCCTGAATCAGTCACCTCTATAGGTAGTTCGGCGTTCAGTGGTTGCAGCAGTTTAACAGGATGTGTAAATCTCCATAATGGTATAACATTTCTTGATGAAAATGCTTTTAAGGATTGTACCGGTATCACTGAGGTCATCGTTGGTGATCTGATAGGTTCTATCCCCTATGGAGCATTTGTCAATTGCAGCAGTTTGTCGTCTGTGACCATCGGCAAGGCTGTCGCCAGCATTCATTATAATGCGTTCACGGGATGTTCAGCGTTGGAAACAATCAATTATCGTGCAGCTTCATGTAGTGATTTCGATTCTTATACGCATCCCTTTAAGGATTTCAAAATAAAGGTTTTAAATATCGAAGAAGGAGTTGAACGAATTCCTAAATTATTTGCATTAAATGACAGCCTGATAACGACTATAACCATTCCAAAATCTGTAACATCCATAGGCCAAGGTGCATTCAACGGATGTGTGGGATTGTCAACGGTTAATTTCAATGCTGTTCATTGCTCTGATATGTATTCTTCGTCAACTTCTTCCTACTATTATCTTTTTAAAGGATTGAATGTATCGAATCTAAATATTGGAGACGGTGTTGAGGTCATCCCCGGCGGATTAGCTGGTGCTGCCAAACAACTGACAAGTATAGTTATCCCTAATTCTGTAAAGTCTATCAACCATAGTGCATTCAGCGGTTGCAGTGGCTTGACGCAGTTGGTTATAGGCAACTCTGTCGAAGAAATCCAAAAATGGGCGTTCAATAGTTGCACTGGACTGACAAGTATTGATATTCCTGCTTCTGTAAAGACTATCGGCGATGAAGTGTTTTTTCGTTGCACTGGACTGACTAATGTAAATATCCCAAATTCTGTTACTACTCTCGGCAGTGGGGTGTTCAGATATTGCACTGGGCTGAAAAACGTGAAGATTTCTGATTCTATAACCGTTTTGAGCGGAAGCATGTTTGAGAGCTGTACCGGCTTAACTAGTGTGACCATTCCAAATTCTGTTATTAGTATTGGCAACATGGTGTTTTTTAAATGTACCAGTTTAACTAACGTGATCATTCCAAATTCTGTCAAAACAATAGGCGAGAATGTATTTAATGATTGTAGTGCGTTAACGTCAATCAATATCCCTCACTCTGTCACCACCATCCGTTATGGTGCCTTCGCTAATTGTAGCAATCTTTCGAGCATCACCTTCCCTGATTCAATCAATCGAATCGAAGAAGACATGTGCCGTTATTGCACGCACCTTACTAATGTGACTATCCCAGCCTCGGTAACCTTTATTAATAATGGAGCGTTCTATCGTTGCAACGCACTCACTGATATTCTGTGTGAAGCAACGACGCCACCTGCTTTAGGAACTACTGATGTGTTCAGCGACTACACCACCCCTACCGTTTATGTGCCTGAAAGCACATTAGCCGACTATAAATCAGACACCAATTGGAAAAAATTCTCCAAAATCGTTGGCTTTGCAGGTGCCGGCAAGGGTGACATCAACGGCGATGGTGAAATCACGATTACCGACACGGTCAACTTGATTGACATGCTTCTTGCTGGTGAGACCGGAGATTTCAATGCTGACGTGGATGGCGATGGCACGGTAACTATCAAGGATGTCACTGCGCTCATCGACATGCTGCTGGGTTGATATCACAAGCAAGGACAAGTCTATAATCTACTACATCCTTATCCCTCATGCTCTCATAACCGGTGTGAGGGATATGATTCTTATTACACTGACCTATTTGATTATTCCCTCAATGTTACTAACTTTGTAGGCAACAAAACATGACAGGTTGAAAATTCATAATTGATATAACCATGGAACTAAATGACATAGACATTTCGTTCGACGTTCAGAGCGACAGTAATGGAAAAGATCCGGATTCTGCAAGTCCGACATTAAAGGCCTACCATCAGTTGCTATGGAGTAAACCTCTACCTGATGGACGAATGCTAGAATTGACTCCAGGTAAAGGCTATTACTTGAAATGGAATGACATGTATTTTGGGAGTGATTCAATAACTGCCAGTTTTCTTCATTCTCGATATCCACTTCGACAGCATATTGAAGAGAGTATGCCTGATTTCAAGGAGTTTAAAAGAGAATATTGGCATAGAACGTATACAATAGGAGGTGCTATTATATTCCCTCAGGTTAGATGGAGTATGAATCAGGCAAGAGGATGTCACCCAAAGATATGTGATAGATGGGATTTTACTCTTGAGTGTATTCGTCGATTCTATGCTGGTGAATCAAGTCCATTGGATACAGCTCTTCAACGTAGTGGGGATTTCTTTAGGCTGTTTGGTAGCTTTAAGGAATATGTGGATTTCTTCTTGCTCCAGGATTGTGTAGATGATGACTATAAAGTGAAGATCTGGCTTGATACACCTGTTTTCGAGTCTCATCCTATGCCAAAATCTCTTGAAGAATACTATAAATGGATTCAGACTCAACTGGATTTTGTGGATAAACGAGGTAAACGAATAAAAGAGTTTTGCAATAGTAAAGGTGATTAGAATAGTTTTCTCTTCACTAACCACAATCCGCTCAAGAACCTGATCGATTCCTCATTCACATTCAACAACGAGTGGTAAGACATCAAATCAGGGCTGTTCAAAAAGTGTGTGTTTTTGCCATTCTACTATAATAGTAGTAGTTATATCAAATAACTTCTTATGCTCTTGAATTATAATGACACGGCAGGATATCTTTGAGGGAAAATAAGCATGATTTGGCGTGCATATTTGGCGAACAATACATAAATACCTGGACAACAGATCGATAAAACTGGAAAATAAGAAACAATAATGGCTCATACTGGCTAATATTGGTATCGAATTGAGTCTTATTAGGTCGCAGTTAATGAGCTATAAGTCCCCAAAAAAACGAGTTATAGCTCGCTTTCTCTTTTTCAAATCTGCCGAATCATACTAAAAATGCCCATTTGCGGCAGAATATAGTATATTATATTTTGCCGAATCGATACTTTTTACTGCGTTGGCGGCAGAATATAAGATAATAACAAGTCCAACCTGCACGTGTTTTTGTGTTAGTTGGACCACTTTCATCTGTTTAACTAGGTACCAGACATTAAATGCTGTTAAATGCCTCATTCTCATTCTGATATCACATTTCTCGAGAACCCATTCAGTTTCTCGGTCACCCTCAAAACTTCATTGGAACCTCTTCGAACGATTTTTCCTTGATGTCCACTTGGCCTTCACTTGTGCTCCGGCCAGTGTCCATTTAACCAGGAAAAATGCTTACGCCGTTGTGGAAATAGAAGACAGGAACGGTTCGCTACGCTCACCCAAACTGCCTTCTCCCCCCCCTAGATGAATTAACTTGGCAAATTGCAGCTGTTGGCATTATTGGTCTTTATCGATTGGCGGGGAATGATAATGTTGTACTCTGTGTTATTTCAAGAGAGAGAGAGGCAGTTTGGGTGAGCCGAAGGCGAACCGTTCTTTTCTTTTCTATTCATCTATAATTAAACCAGTTATCAAACCGATACTAGACCTATTATTTGTAGAAAAATCAAATACCTCTATAAGAATCAATATTTCTATAAAAATATTATTCCATTATCGATTAGGGTATTGGACCTGTTTTTTTTAGAAAATTCAGATATCTCTATAGTAAGCATGTTTTGTCAGAAAAAAATTACACTATAGAGTATCAATTCCTCCGCTTTTCAATAATGACCACTTTTTTATAAGAAAAACCAAATACTCTATAAGAATAGGGATTATTACTAAAAAAATAGGTATGATAGGTTACCGAATTCCTCCGAAATCCAAGAATACCACTTTTTTGATCGGAACGAAAAAAATAGAGACCAACCCATAATAGAGTTGATCTGTTTGTTGAATTAATGCCCTGACTTATACTCGTTGTAGGACCTGTAGTTACTCCGTTCACTGCCAAAGAGATGCTGGTTTCTATCGTAAGCATTATAAACCGCTTTATCCACCTTATCCTCATCGAAGCCGGTGGGAAGGAACTTTGACTTGAGGTAATCAAGCGCTTTTTCCATATCGATGCCAGCCTTACACAATCCACAAGCCTGGGCAAATACACTTTTTGTCCTGTGTCCATCCTGATAGTTATTTGGGAACTTACTCCATTTGATATCAAGAATGTTGATTATCTGGTCATCGGTCAAAGTGCATCTCATCCTATTCATTTCTGCAATAAACCCTTCCGCAGTCAAGAAAGGTTTATCTGGCTGAGTAGTATTGTTGCCGCTTGATGAACTGTAATTCTGCGTCTGTTTAGGCTTATCGAACTCCGGCTTGTGCTCGTAATGCCATGAGGTCGCATTGGGGTTATAGTAAATACCGGGGTCATAACTGATATAGCAAGGATGGCTAAGATCCTCACAACGGCTGTCAGGTTTAATCCCAAACGCATCAGTGAAAAGTTTCTCAACCTGGCGGTAACAGTTGCCGTAATCATCAATGCTGTAGTTATCGGTTTTGATAATCACTTTCAATCCGTCACCGCTGGGACTCGTGAAGAATGCCAACACATACGGCCAACTAGAAATAACCTGTTTGATGCCCACCAAATCCTGTCCTGACTGGTGATCGATATCTATGCACACAAGGGACGACAGTGAAACGCATCCGTTGTTGTTCTTGCGTGAAAAGATACCCTGCCAGGTGATGACGAACAAGTGCTTTTTGAGTTCGTCACGCTGCTCTTTAGTCACCGCGTTCCTGATAGTGTTAATCTTTGCGGCAACACCATAATCACCTGTCCTGATAATGTCAAGAATAGTTTTGACATCACAGTTCTTCGTTAAATTCTCGTTGTCAGTGTCCCAAATATTGTTGAACACGCTGACCATCAATTGATTACTACCAGAATAATTTCCCATATCTAAAAATCATTATATAAGTTTATATCCATTTTGTTTCTTTCCGTTCTCGTCTGTATAGCGGGCTGGGATGACGCCAGGCACATACTTGGTGATTTCCGTCGCTTTGGCCGTAGCTGTCATGCCAAGCCGGTCATACTCTGCCTGTATCATCTTTTTGATGGCTGCATTTGAATACACAACGTCAGGCTCAAGCTGAATGTTGATCAAACTGGCCCTGCGTATATTCTCCAACTCCCGTTTCAGGTAAGCCTCGATATATCCACAAGCCTTAATCCTATCGGGGCCAAGCTCGTGATAATACTCCTTGCACTCATACGGGATGACCGGGGCTTGGTCTATAAGGTCTTCAAGACAGGGATAGTAGTTGATGGTGTCAATCATCAGCTTCATACGCCGCTCAAAATTGCCGTCCTGATCAAATAACGCCATGAATTGAGTGAACAGTTTTTCATGTTGGGCGTTCTGATCCTTGGGGACGAAGCCATTCTCCCGCATAAAACTGAGCATCTGGTATGTGCTCTGGTACTGATTGGCTTTAATCTCGGCTGCCCTGACATCAGAGACGTAGGCCAGCTCATTGCACACTGCAGACCATGTGCCGTCGGGGTTTTCCACGGCATCCACGTAATCTATGGTGTAATGGTTCTTCTCCTGAGCCTGCAGGATGCGGTCCTTGTGGCCTTTGTGGGTCACGTTCTGCAGTTCCGATACCTGCTGAATGGAGTCTGCCCGTTTGTCAGCGTAATGCTGAAGCAGTTCATTCAAGTTCATCTGCCCTTCAAGGTTACTGTTCTTGTGCTTGTAGTAGTAGAAGATCTCTTTCCTGAAGGGGTTGTTCTTGGATCTGCAGCGTCCAGCTATCTGCGGCAGGTCGATGGATATGTCGAGAGCGAGATTGTCCCAGTGACAGTCGGCAAACACATACGAGGTTGAACTATCCGAATAGAAATCGGTGCCCTCAAACGAACACTTGGTAACAAACATGAAGGGCTTGTTCAATGTCGTGTATTCCGTCTCGTTGGGTACGGTCCCGATTGAAAAACCTACCCGCTTCAGGCGTGCCCAGTTGCTGGTCGTGTCAGCACATATCACCAACGTTTCTGCTGGTGTCAGGGTGTACTTCCTGATAATTCTTACGATGTCTTCCACGCTGTTCAGGAAGAACACCGCCTCGGTCGAGTCCAGCCGCTGTCCACCGACATTCTTTGACTTGAAGACGCCGCTTCTTCTATAATCCTTGATGATTTGGCCTATTGCGCTAACAGGGCTTGTCATCTCCGAGTAATACACGTTAACAGTCTCAACCCTGCTCGGGTCCCATTGCAGCGTCACATAAGGCAGGTTCTGAAACTGGCCAAGGACGCTAAGGTACGCATCTTTCAACGGCGTGGCACTGATATAGACGGTTCTGTTGGGCAATGTTTCCAATTGGTGCAACAGGTTGACCTCAACCGATCCCTTGAACTTGACGTCGGTGAAGATGCAGGTGAACTCGTCAACCACAATCGTGAACCTGCCCATCAGATTCCAATTCCTCAAAGCGTCAACCACATAGGGCAGAGAGTCATAAGTCACCATAATTTTGGGCACTAACGATTGACCGCTAAATGAATTTCCTCCACAAAAGCTCAGGTAATCACCCATGGCGGTTATAGTGTCGTTTACATCACCACCGCTGCTCCGGTCGAAATAGAACAGTTTGCCTGCCGTCCTACCTCCTTTGAGTTTACTTGTGATCAATGCCTTTCTCGGACTCACCAGGATCACTGGCAGGTCATTCGTCAGGTAGTAATCAGTACAGCCGCAACCGCATATCGACTTGTTCAAGATGATATGTCCCGCTGGCATAACGTTGTCAAAATCATTCCAGTCTGAAAGGTACTGGTACTCTTTAGGTACCTCAATTAAATAATTTGTCATTTTTTTTGATATTTAAAAATTCAGTTATTGAAAGCCAAATAATGTCTTTCATACACATGTAAGAATTTGAGGGGTTTTGATTTCTAAAAATTTCATTACAGCATATTTCTGGGGGCATGATTGGTGTCTTTCTTAGCGACAGCGACAGGTAAAAAAAACAATAAGGGCCAGTTTAACCCTTTTACCCCCATGTCAGAATTTTTGTTTTTATTGTCGCGTTTTAATGTATCTGCCTGAAAAACAACAAAAAGGGCGGCGTCCAGTAAACTAGATGTCGCCCTTGTCACTTGGCCTTCTTGTCGTTAGTCATTCAGTTGTCGTTCCTGGCCATTTCAAACATCTCGAAAGGCAGATTTGTAACTAACACGAGGCCATCGATCATATCATCATCATTTATGTACTCCAAGGTCTCGGTGACAGTGTACTCATCCCCAAAGCACTTTAATATGGATCTCAGCAGAATCTCCTCAATGTTAACTGTATCAACATTGCAATCGATAGCTAAGTAGCCACCTTCTTTGCTCCAACAACCACGACCGATTTTCCAAATATCACTTTTTTCTACTTCAATATTCATTATACTTCATTGTTGTTATTATGTTTCCTGCTGATTATACTCAAGGTGATGCCCTTTGACGCCAGGTAGTTCACAAGCCGCTTATACTGCTGCTTTCTTAGGCGTTTCCTGGGGCATATCACGAAGAGGTCCATCAGCTTTATCGTCATCTCATAACCGCTGCCGCCGTCATAAGCCGTTTTGAACCCATCGTCATGCTGTTTGAGGGATTCGATATCGAGGGCGAAATACCGCTCCTCTATCTCGTCATTGTGGCTATATTTCATTTCGTCTTCCTCGATTTGATAGTTAAAGTTACACCTCTATTGGCCAGTTCCTTGATTAATCCCATGTAGGCATCAATTCGCTTCCTTGCCCTGGGAATCAAAACCAACAAATCATGTAATTGGATTGTGAGGTGTTGTCCTTCCATGAGAGGTCCGTATTCATCCTCCAGTCTCTTGATCTCACTGGCATATGGGTTCTCAGGTTGTTGCCCGTCGTCCATATAATCCGGTGCCACATCTAACTCATTTTTCTTCTCAGCCTCAAGACACAATCTGCGGAAATCTGTCATCGGCTGTTGCGCTGTCTCTGGCATAACAGAAAACAGCGCTTGCATCAACTCTACAAACATGATACTTCATTTTTGATGGTCTTTGAAGGAGAGAAATGCGTGAAGGCGGTCCATCATATCTGATTCTGCGGCACCAGTCCTTATCCAATCTATATCAATTGACTTTTCATCGGCGCCTTCTTCAAGCTGTTCCTGATACCAGATCTTAAACTCGTCCATATCATTACGTGCGAAAAAACGTTTCTCTCTCGTCTTGTTATTGCATACTTGAAACCCACCAATTTCTAGTCTATAGCAAGATGCCACAATACTTTCTCTTACTTCGTAATACTTTTTTGATTTCATATCTTTAAGTTTTATAGTTTTTATAAGAGATACTCATCATATCTCCTTTTTCATCATTACATAAGGCATCAGGGCGAATTGGTCTGATTTTTTATCGTTTTGAAGTATTTGTCCTCAAAACACATGGCATTACCAAATATAATCATTAACTTTGTGGTCAGAAGAAACAATCAAGAGAAACAACAGAAACTATGATAAATATCAGGAAACTTGAAGCGGAATTGTGGGAATCAGCCGACTTGCTACGTCAGGGCAGCAAGTTGACCAGCAGCCAGTATTGCATGCCGGTGTTGGCACTGCTGTTCCTGCGCTATGCCTATAGCCGCTATAAGATGGTCGAAGCCGAGATACTGCAGTGCCGCCCCATGCGCGGCGGGCGCGTGATGCCTGTCGAGCCGAGTGACTTTGCTGCCAAGAGTGCGCTTTACCTGCCTCGCGAGGCCCAGTTCGACTATCTGGTCAACCTGCCCGATAACATCCTGGATGCCCATCTCAAGGGCAAGGACGGTCACGACATCAACTCGCTGGGCGAGGCAGTCAACAACGCCATGCAGCTCGTCGAGGACCAGAGCGAGCAGTTGACGGGTGTGCTGCCCAAGACCTACACCATGTTTGCCGACGACCTGTTGCGGGAGCTGCTGCGCATCTTCAACAACAAGACCATTGACGAAGTGGGCGGTGACATCATCGGGCGCATCTACGAGTACTTCCTCTCCAAGTTTGCCAAGGCGGTCGCCAGCGACGACGGCGTCTTCTTCACACCCAAGTCACTGGTAAAAATGCTCGTCAATGTGCTAGAGCCCAAGCAGGGCGTCATGCTTGACCCCGCTTGCGGTAGCGGCGGCATGTTTGTCCAGACGGGCGACTTCGTCAACGCTGCCGGCATGAATGCCAACAGCCAGATGACCTTCTACGGCCAGGAAAAGGTGGAGTACAATGCCCAGTTGTGCCTCATGAACATGGCGGTTCATGGCCTGAACGGCCGCATCATCTCGGGCGACGAGGCAAACACCTTCTACCACGATTCCCACAACCTGGCGGGCAAGTGCGACTATGTGATGGCCAATCCGCCCTTCAATGTCGATAAGGTGAAGGCCGAATCCACCTTCGCTGCCGGGCGTCTGCCCTTCGGCCTGCCGGGCGTCAATGCCAAGAAGAAAGAGGTGAGCAATGCCAATTACCTGTGGATAAGTTATTTCTATGCCTACCTCAACGACCACGGCCGTGCAGGCTTTGTGATGGCCAGTTCGGCTACCGACAGCGCCAACAAGGACCGCGACATCCGAGAGCAGCTCGTGCGCACGGGCGATGTGGACGTGATGATGAGTGTGGGCAACAACTTTTTCTACACGCTCTCGCTGCCGTGCTCGCTGTGGTTCTTTGACCGCGCCAAGCGTCCCGAGAATCGTGACAAGGTGCTCTTTATCGACGCCCGCAACTACTACACCGTTGTGGACCGCACCCTCAACGAGTGGAGCGAGTGGCAACTGCGCAACCTCCAGGCCATCGTCCACCTCTACCGTGGGGAGACCGAAAAATACCGCCAACTGCTGCAGGACTACAAGGCAGCATTGGGCGACACGACCGTCGCCACCGCCCAAGAAGCCATCGACCGCCAGAAGGCCAAGGCCAAGCAACTCATCGCCGATGCGCCCCGCAAGGACAAAAAGCGCATCGAGGCCGAGATGAATGCCCAATTAGCCGCCCTTGAAGACACCCTCGAGACCGCCCGCCAGCATGAGTGGCTCGTCGAGAAATTTGGCGAGGGCGAGTACCATGACGTGCTCGGTCTCTGCAAGGTCGCCACCATCCAGGAAATCGAGGAGAAGAACTACTCGCTCACCCCTGGTGCCTACGTCGGTGTCGCCGAGCAGGAAGACGACGGCGTGGACTTCCACGAGCGCATGACCGAGATCCACGATGAACTCGCCCGCCTCAACACCGAGGCCAACGCCTTGATGACCGACATCCTAAAAGCATGGGAGGATCTGAAATGAGGAAAATCTCAATACGCTTCTATAACGACCGCGAGGTGCGGGCCGTGTGGGATGACCAACAGAGCAAGTGGTGGTTCTCGGTGCTTGACGTTGTTGGGGCTATCAACGGGCAGGACGACTACACGCGCACGCGCAACTACTGGAAGTACCTCAAGACCAAGTTGCGCAAGCAGGGTAGTGAAGTGGTTAGTGTCACTAACCAGTTGAAACTTCTTGCTCCTGACGGCAAGCATCGATTGACCGATGTGCTCGACTACGACGGCGTGCTCCTGCTGGCCAAGAACATACCCAACACCAATGCCGCCCACTTTGTGCACTGGTTTGCCAGCGATAGTGATTCCATCGATGGCAAGAGCCGCGACAAGGCTTACACCCTGTGGGAGAGCGGCCTTATGGACAGCATCGAGGTGGGCACCACGCGGGGCCTGCAGCAGATTCACGGCTACCTGTTCGGCGGCCTGTATGACTTCGCCGGGCAAATCCGCAATGTGACGATTTCTAAAGGCGGTTTTACCTTTTGCCGCGCACAGTACCTGCCTCAGTCACTTCGCGAGATTGACCGCATGCCCGACGACACCTTCGACGAGATTGTGGCCAAATATGTCGAGATGAACGTGGCTCACCCATTTATGGAAGGCAACGGGCGCAGCACACGCCTCTGGCTCGACCTGCTGCTCAAGCACCGCATCGGCCGCTGTGTAGATTGGAGCCAAATCCCCAAGCGCGACTACCTCGCCGCCATGGTGCTGAGTGCCACCGACCCCACCATGCTGCACAGCCTGTTGCAAGGAGCCCTCACCGACAAGGTGAACGACCGCGAGACCTTTATGAAGGGCATCGACTACTCCTACTACTACGAGCAAGAAGACGCCCCAGAGCCCAACAGAAAGGAGGACAACGCATGACCGAAGTTCTTTTAAGTGATATATGTGAACTGATTGTCGATTGCCCACATTCTACGGCGGTGGATGAAGGTAATGGCTATCCGCTGGTACGCACTCCCAATATTGGAAAAGGGCGGCTCATTTATCAAGGAATGCATCGTGTTTCAGAAGATGTTTATCTTCAGCGAAACAAACGTGCTACGCCACAAGAAGATGACCTGATTTTTGCACGTGAGGCGACAGCTGGAAATGTCGCTCTCATCCAGCAAGGAGAAAAAGTGTGTCTTGGTCAAAGGACAGTGCTCATTAGACCGAATAAAGCTCTTGTTAATCCAGCATTTCTGACATACTTTTTGTTAGCGCCCAAGCAGCAATACAATTTGCTGAGTACGGCTAATGGCGCGACCGTGGCGCATGTTAATCTGCCAACCATCAGAAATCTAAAACTAGAGTTGCCTGATCTTGCAGTTCAACGCCGCATCGCAGAGGCGCTCTCCCGCTACGACGCCCTAATAGAAAACTACCAGCGCCAAATCAAGTTGCTCGAAGAAGCCGCACAACGACTCTACAAAGAATGGTTCGTTGACCTACGCTTCCCCGGACACCAATCCACCCCCATCATCAACAACCTCCCCCAATCCTGGCAAAAGAAAAAACTCGGTGAAATTGGAAAAGTCATAACAGGGAAAACTCCATCAACTTCTAAAAAGGAGAATTATGGTGGAAGCATTCCGTTTATAACAATTCCAGATATGCATAATGGGATTTATCCGGATAGTTCGCTGTTTCTATCAGATATAGGAGCAAACTCACAAAGAGGCAAATTTATTCCGCCAAATAGTTTAATGGTTTCGTGTATCGGAACTGCGGGCCTAGTCTGTATATCAAAAGAAAACTGTCAAACTAATCAGCAGATAAATACACTTGTTTTAGAAGACAAGGGGGCTTTGTATTATTTGTATTTTGTCCTGAGGTCTTTGAAGGAGCACCTTGTGAATCTTGGTAGTAATGGAGCAACTATGACTAATGTCAATAAAACAAAGTTTGAGAGCATTGAGATTATGTTCCCGTGTAAGAGTTTGATAGAATCATTTTATGTCGAAGTGAAAAATCATTTTGAGTGTATTAAGAATCTGTCTTATCAAATCCGCAACCTCAGCGAGGCCCGAGACCGTCTCCTGCCAAAACTGATGAACGCCGAAATAGAAGTATAACCAAATAAAATAATATGCATATGGAAACAATTATTTCACAAATTGAACAGTTCCTCTTAAAAAATGCATGGGGTGTTATTATTGGAGGAATAATCTCTTCTATGTTAGGTGCGCTTTTATGTTATCTAATTAAGAATATAATTAGATATCTAAATAAGAAGTATAGAATTCTACAAAAAAGACAAAAATCCTTAAGTTTCAAGAGGGGTTATCACCGAGGTGCCGCAGCTGCCCATTCTGAAGAGTCAACATATCGTCAAGTGTTATTAGCGGGTGATTATATTTTAGATGTTTTGTTCATTGGATTGAAGATTCTTGTTTGTTTTTTTGTAGCAAGTATATTTATTATAATGTCCAATAATCTTTTTCTTGATATGTTAATTATCTTTGTTTGTTCATTTATGATATACCCACAATATAATAAATTAAAGGAATCTAGAACTGGTTTCGATATGACATATTATCTTGTTTTTGGAGAAGACTTTTTTCAACAATGTGAAGAAAGAGCAATTGAATCTTTTGAAGTCAATCAAGAAGAGCAAAAACAAACTTCTGATGAACATTAAGGGTGAATTGTCATGTCAAGAAGTGGACAGATTGATTAATGAGCATTACGCTGCCAAACAAGAATACAGTACTTATACAAGAATCAATCATGTTCCAGACCCGATAGCAGCCAAAAAAGGAAGACCAATTTAAAATATATTAGTTGTCATGTCGAAGGAATTCAGTGAAGATAAGTTGATACAGGAAAGTGCCGCCGAACTGCTGGAGAAGGAGTTGGGCTGGACGGCGGTGTATGCCATGGATGAGGTGCTGGGGCTGGACGGCACCCTGGGGCGCACGAGTTACAAGCAGGTGCTGTTGCCGGGGCGCTTTGCCCAAGCCCTGAAGTCGCTGAATCCCTGGATGACCGTCCAGCAGGTCACCGAGGCTATCGAGCGCATGACGGAGTATATGAGCAGCCAGACGCTGATGCAGATCAACGAGCAGAAGTACCAGTACATTCGTGACGGCGTGCCCGTGACTCGCGTCAAGCCCGGCGGCGAGACCGAGGAAGTGCGCGCCAAGGTCATCGACTTTGCCTCACCCGGGAAGAACGACTTCCTGTGCGTGCGGGAATTGTGGGTGCAGGGCGCGGTGTATAAGCGCCGTGCCGACATCGTGGGCTTTGTCAACGGTCTGCCGCTGCTGTTCGTGGAGCTGAAGAACCACGACGTGGCCGTCGAGGACGCCTATACCAAGAACTACCGCGACTACCTCGACACCATCCCGCAACTGTTCTACCACAACGCCATGGTGATGTTCAGCAACGGGGATGAGGCCCGCGTGGGCACCATCGGCTCCAAGTGGGAATTTTTCCACGAGTGGAAACGCCTTAAAGAGGAGGATGTGGGCAACATCGAGCTGCCCACCATGCTGCGCGGCATCTGCAAAAAAGAGAATTTCCTCG
>JAEEGK010013531.1_pt1 | contig 18372 bp, 12 predicted proteins | sample 8958771 | NCBI WGS metagenome assembly JAEEGK01 (sample SAMN16246547, study PRJNA631951) | gut metagenome | biome: gut microbiome; feature: rumen; material: SC-attached | host: Bos | place: Iran: Karaj | collected 2018-10
TGGGGATTGGGGATTGGGGGATTGGGGATTGGGGATTGGGCCCAATCCCCAATCCCCAATCCCCAATCCTGAAAAAATTTATTTAATTCAATAAAAATAAATTATTCATTAAAAATTTCAAAAAACTCTTTTTCTAATTTACTTATAATTATTTTATATATAAACAATAAAATTAACACTCAAAAAATTAAATAACAACAAATATTTATATTTTAATATATTTTTATAAAAGTTCCATAAAATCATCTGATTCTTCAAAAGGAATTTCGATAATTTCTTCAATATTATTAATATTATTTATATCAAAAAAATTTTCAATAACATAATTTTTAAATTGTTCTTCTTCTTCATTTAAAATATTACAATTAAAACCTTTCCAAATGAAAATTTTTTTATTATTATCATTTTCAAAACAACAAATTAAATAATCACTTTCATTTAAATCATCTAAACTTAAAATTTTATAACATTCTTTTTTAGGATAAAAATAAAATCCTTTTTTAATTTTAATTTCTTTTTCTTTAAAATTTTCATTTACTTTTTTTTCTTTTTCTGTTTCATTTAAATCAATATAATATTTATCTAAAGTATTATTAAACCCAAATTCAATTTTAATATTATTATCATTTAAAATTTTTTCTAATTGAATATTATTTTTTCCTTCTTTAATTACTTCAAAGTTATTATTTTCATAATTTGAAATTAAATTTTCAAAATAGTGAATTTTTCCTATATAAACTTTAGCAAAATTAAGATATTTTTCTATATTTTTTTCATAAATCTTTTTTCCTTGAATAATATAATAATTTTCCTTATCACATATAATAAACATTCCTCTTTGATCAAAAATAATATTTTTACTTTTAAAAGTATCATTTTCATTATTTAAATAATTATGATAAATTAATCTTGCTACTATTAAATTAGGTTGTTCAATTTGAAAAGAACAAATAGCAAAAATTTCAATAATATTATTATTTAAATTATTATTAAATAATCTTTTCTCTAAAATTGTTAACTGTAATAAAAAACCTAAATTAGGATTTGCAATCAATCTTTTTTTTTGAACAAAATTAAAAGCCTCATCACAATTAATTCTATTATTAATCATTAAATAAGAAATAACAATAGAAACCGAACGACTTATACCTTGATAACAATGAATTAAAATTTTTTTATTTTCCATTTTACATTTATGAATAAAATCATAACATAAATAAAAGATACATTCTATATTTTCATTTGTGTTATCTTTTAAATTTAAAGTTAAATAATTTATAAAATTTGATGCTACATTATTGCAATCATCGCCTGAGCAATTTATTATATATTTTATATCTAATTTTTTTAATAAATTTATATCTGAAGCTGCTTTGTAATTACTTAAATATAAAAAATTTTCTATAATTATACAATAATCTTGGTTTAAATTATTTCTTGATGATTTTATATATTTATGATTTTCCAAATTTTCTTTTTCTGAAAAGTTATTATATATATTATTTAGATTTAGTATTATTTTATTATTAGAATTTTTATTTAATGAATTTAAAAATAATTGTTCTTCTTCTTCTTCATTGAAATTTGTGTTAATTGATAATAAATTAATTTTTGAAATTCCATTTTGTTTTATTTTATTATTAGGATGTATAGAAAAATTATTATTTGTGAATTGATGAACATTACTATTATTAATTATAAGAACACTGAAACAAACACTTCTTTCAATTTGTAAATTTCTATTATAATTTAAATTATAAGCATTAATATTATTTTTTATTTCTAAATAAGAAACAATTAATTGACAAAGAGATTTCAAAAGTAAAGAATTTGTATTTTCTTTTAAATATTTTAAATTTCTTAATTCTAATTTTTCATAAATATCACTATATAATAATAATAATAAATTTGGAGTATTTTCTATTTTATTTATAAAATCAAAGTAATTTTTAAGTGATTCTAAATTCTTATTATCAATATAATTTTTATGTAAAAGGAAAAAATATGCGTTTAAATTATTAATTGAGTCTTTTATAATTTTTAATAAAGAAAGATTTATTTCATATTGAAGAGCTAAATTAAAAAATAAATTTAAATCAATATAATTTTCCTTTGTGAAAATTCCTATTAAAAAAATATTTAATTCTTCATTTATTGAATGTAAATAATAAAATAAATTAATATCAATTATATTATAATTACTTTTTGAATTCCATAAAGAAAAAAAATCTCTTTCATTACATTTCCAAAACATAATTTTTGTGTGATTTGAAGTAAAATATTGACTTAAATCTCTATAAAATTTATTTTGATAATTTTCTAAATAAATGTCATTTCCCATTTATTAAATTTATAAAATAATTTCATGAAAAAAAATAATAATAATAATAATAATAAATTAAAATATTAATTAGAAATAAAAAAAGAAATATTTAAATTAGAAGAAATTGAATAAGATAAAAAAAATTTTTTTATTGTCCCTTAGAACATTAATTTATTTTTTTTTATTTTTAATAATTTAAATTTTTAAGTTTAATAAAATTGTATTGAAATATTATAAATAAATGCTTGATTATGGAGAAGTAATTAAAAATATTTTTAATAAAAAAAAAAAGAAAAAGCATTATTCTCAACTTAATTCAATTCCTTCACTTCATAGTTTAGAGAATTTATCATTAAGAACAAAAGAAAAATCAAAAGAAAATAAATTAGAAGAAGACAAAAATAATAATTTAAAAATAGAAAATAAAAAAGAAACAGAAAAAATAAATAAAAACCAAATATTTAATGATAATGAATTACAAAATTTTAGTTTTATTGAAGAGAACAAGGAAATAAATTTAGATAAATTAGATTATTTAAATATAAAAATAGAAAAAGAAAAAAATGGAAATTCATTTATTAATAATTCATTAGAAACTTCAAATAAAAACCCAAAAAAAAATAAAAAAAAAAATGATAAATCAAGAAATATATTATATTATAACAATAATAATAATAAAATATTATCAAAAGAAAATGGAATTCAAAATTTAATAACATATGAAAATGAAATAAACGATACAAAAAAATTTAAAAATAATTCATTTTCAAAAAATCAATTGAATCACTTTAATAAATATAATTTAGAAGAATTAGCATATAATGCAATAAAAGATTATTCAAGTTGTAAACCAAATAATAATGATTTTTTATCAAGAATGCAGTTTTATTCTATTAAAAAACAAACTGAATCTAAAATAATAAATATTATGATTAGAAAACAAACTCCTAAAATTAAAGAAAGTGAGAAAATTATTACATTTAATAGATTAATTGAAGATGCAAATAGAAGATTGGTTAAAAAAAATCAAATGTTAATTAATGAGAATATTAATGAAAAAAAAAATAATGAAAATAAAAAAAAATTTAATCAAACTGATTTTGAAAATAAATATAATGAAAAAATTACTCAAAAATTAAAAGAAAAAGAATTAAAATTAGAATTATTAAGAAATCAAAAAATAAAAGAAGAAAAAGATAAAGAAGATTTTATTGTTGAACAAATGAAAAAAAGAAATAAAAAAGCTTCAAAAAAACAAATTGAAAAAATATCTAAAAGATTATATAATGAATCAAGTAATAGAAAGAATAAAAAAATTTTTAAAAAATCAATAAATGAAATAGAAGAAAATATTAATAATAATATTCATAATTATAAATATCAAAAAAGAAATTTAAGTATTAATCTTTTAAGCAATTCAAATTCTAATTATTATAAAAAAAATAGTTATTCTAATAATTACTCTAATAATTCTGATTTATCTAAAAATTCTTATTTGAAAAATCCTATTTCTTATAAAAAAAAACTTTATAAAAAAATTAAAGGCGATAATAGTTTAAGAAGTAATTTAAATTCTTTTACTTTGAAAGAAAAAAAACAAAAAACTTATATGCCTTTTTTTACTGCTGAAAAAATGATTGATAATTTTTTCTTAAAATAATATAAATTTTATGGTTAAATAAATTCTAATATATTTTATTTTTTCTCCAATATATAATTATTCTTTTTTTATTTAAGTAAATAAAAAAAATATATTCCTGATATTTTAAGTATATATATTTTAATTTATTTGTTTTTGATAATTCTTTATTTTTTTTAATATTTGAATAAAAAATTAAATTTTTATTAAAAATAATTTTCAATTTATTATAAAAATATTTTGTTATAAATCTCTTTATAAAAAGATTTTATTAAAATATAAAATTCATAAAATCAAATATTTAATTTTTCCTAATTTCATTAATTAATTGATTGAAAACGCTTTTATTTTTATCATTCAACAAATCATAAAATTCATTAAAATCTTTATCTAAACTTCTTTTTAACAATACAAAGATATCTTTCAAAGATAAAAATTGTTGAGGATTATTAAGAAAATAATCTAAATTAATATCAGAAATAATAGAATTCCAATCAATTAAATAAATTAAATTAATAGAATCAATACTTTTAAAAAATTCAGTAAACATTTGAAAAATAAATTGACAAGTTTCTAAATTAGAATCTTCTAAAGTATCAATTAAAACAGAAACTTTTTTAGTATTATTAATAGTAATAGATAAATTATAAATAGCTTTTCTAGAAATATTTTTTATTCTTTCATCATTATGAAAAATATATTTTAATATAGACCAATATAAATCACTTATCCAATCTTCAGGAAAATTATTATTTATATCATCTTCTTGATAATTTAATACTTCACTTAAAAAATGTAAGGTATATATTATCAATTCATTTGATATTATATTATTATTATTTTCTAATGTTTTTCCTATTAATCTATTATGAATATTGTCAAAAGAAATTTTAAAAGCTGATTCATTATGTTTTAATAATCTTCTTAATTCTGTTATTGAATTATACATTCTTTCTTCTGATGAATTTTCCTCTCTGAATGTATTTGTTATTTCTCTTATTATTTCTATTAAATTTGTTGTTTTATTTAAGTTTTCAAGTTCATCTAAAGTTTGAAATTTGTTCATTTTTTTTTTGGTTTAAATTAATTTAAATATTTAAATTAATTATTAATATTAATTTATGAAAATAATCATATTTATTTATTTTTCATTGATTAATTATTTTGTAATTTGTTTATTTTTAAATTTTAATTAAAATAATATTTTCTAATTTTTGCTTTTCATTTTAAAAATTATCCTAAATGTTTCAAAAAAAAAATATTTAAATATGAAAAATTTAAAAATTGAAAAAATCCATTTGTATGCATTAATAAAACCTTATGATATAATTATAGCTTTATCATTTTTTTCAAATGAGACAATTGGAATTCTTCAAAGTTTTATAGAAGATACTTTAAGAAAATTAAAATCAAGTTCTTATAAAGTTGGAAGAGTAGAAAAAAAATTAAATGATGCGATTTTACTTCCTCAATATAAAATAAGTGATTTTTTAAAAGATAATGATGAAATTATTATTTATTCTATTGATTATGGTTTAACTAAAAAACAAATTTTAGGTGAAAAAAATTTAGAAGATATTGATGAGTTATTTATTAGAAAAAAATTAAAAAGAAAAAATTCCATAGATTCAACTAATATTAATAATGACAATGAAGAATTAAAAACAATAAGTTCTAAAAGTTCAAAAAGCTCAAATTATAATAAGAAGAAAGAAAATAAAGTAAAAAAAAATAATATTAATAAAAATATAAATAATGAAAATATAGAAAGTAGTGATAATAAAAATATTAATAATAACATCAAAGAAAGTGATTCTGAATCTGATTCTGATTCAAATAAAACTAACAATTAATATAATAAATAAATTTGTAATTTAAATAAAAATAATTAATTATAACATAAAATAATATCAATCATTATAAAAATATTAATAATTAAATTTATAATTAAAAATGTATAAATAATAATATTATTAAGAGATAAAGAAATAGGAAAAAGAAATTTTTTAAATCAATTAAAAAGCAAAATTTATAATTAACTATATATTAACAATAGGAGTAAATATGATAAAATAAAAATTCATTTAATTATTATTTATAGAATAGAGAAGAAATGGAAAATAAATTTTATCTTTTCATATAAGGAAAATTTATCTTAATTAGGATAAATATTGAAAATAATAATTCATCTTTAAAAAATAAATGATATTATGGAATAAGGATTTTTTTATCTTTAATGTAATACTTTAATTCATTGACAATAAGATTAAAAATATAGAATAAAACAAATTAAATTATGTTTTTCATAAAAAAAATATAAAATCAATTAATAATAAAATTTTTTAAATAAACAAAAAAAATTAAAATTTCTTTAAAAAATTTAAAAAAACAACATTTAAAATCTAGTTTTCAACAAGAAAACCAGTAATATTATTAATATAATCTTCTTGATTTTGTTTAACCATATTTTTATTATTCTCAATCAAATCAAACAATCTTTTTAAATCTTCTTTAGCTTTATTACATTGTTCAATTTCTAATTGATAATTATTATTATCTCCATCACCTTGAGAAGTAACAGGAAATAAATTTTCATTTTGATTTTTTTCTGCAACATCATTTAACATTTTTAATTTACCTTCCATTTCTTTATTAATCATTTCCATATTTTCATTATCTTCATGAATTTTATCTAATTTATTTTGATAATTTCTTGTTCTTTTATTTCCAATTGAAATATAAGAAACAACCATTAATAAATTAGTCAAAGGTAAAAAAATATCATATAATCTACTTTCATCTAATAAATTATCTTTAAATAATTTTTTTTCTCTATCATCAGGAATAGCTTTAATTAATTTATTAATTTCTTCAACTTCACCTTTAATTAAAATAGTAGAATCATTCTTTAAATTATTTTGAACATCTTCAATTTTAGAAATAATAGTTTTTAATCTTTCAATAGAAGCATTTTCAGAATTAGTTTCTTGATAATACTTATATAAAGTTTCTTTTGCAGGTCTTAAATCACAATAAATTAATTCTTCTTCACTTTTAATTTCATCAATCATATTCATCATTTTATTTAAAATAGCTTCATCTTTATTTGGATTAGAAGGATCATCAGGAAAATATTTTCTTACTTTATCTAATATAACATATTCTTCTGCATTATTAATTATATTTTTAAATTTCCAAATATCAAATAATAATTTTTGATACATTTCAAAAGTTACTTCCATTGTTACTTTTCTCATTAAATCTCTTTGATGTGTTAAATTTGAATCATTTGATATAGGAACTTTAGGTAACCATAATTCACCCCAAAGTTCTTTCCATAAATTTGATATATCTTCTTTTTTTTTTCTATTATTTTCATCTTGTCTTTCCCAATTTTGTTTTGTTTCTATTTCCATTTTTTGTGCTTCATGTGCATCTTCAACTTCTAATAATTTTATATTTAATTCATGTTCTTCTTTTTTTCTCTCTTCTGCAATTTTCTGCTCATTCATTATTTCCCATCCAAAAATTTGTCCTTTTTCTGTTAAAACTTTTTCTATTCTATCTTGCACTTTTTCTAATAAAATACCTTCCATTAATAATTTTATTGTTTTTGCTTCATAAAAATATTTAAATCCTTTTTCATATGCTAAATCACGAAATGGTTCTTCTAATAATCTATCTAACCATACTTTTTTTTCTCCAATAAATTTTTTGAAAAATTCATCATTTTCTTTTTTTTTCCTTAGAAGTTCAGGAACACTTTCATTATTTTTTTTTATTTTTTCATTATTTTGATCCATTAATCTTTGAAATTCTTGAATTTTTGCATCGAAACCAATTGCTAAAGGATTTGATGAATTTATTGGATTTATTTTTTGTACTCGAGATAAACATTCTTTAAATTTTTGAATCTCTTTTGATAGTTCATCTGATAAGATTGTTTGCTCTGATCTTTCCTCTTGTGTTATTTTATCTATTTTCTCTTTTTGGATTCTTATTTTTTCTTTTAAATCTGATAATTCTGACATTTTTTTTTATATGGATTTTTTATAGAAAATTCTTTATTTTTTAATTTTTTTCTTTTGTATTTGATTATTATTTTTTTCGTTTAAAGGGTTTAATTATAAAATATGGAAAGATTTGGTAATTTAAATAAAAAGAATAATAATTTTCAATATATTAAAAGAAATTCTGCTCCTCAGAATAAAAATGTCAATGAGAATAAATATAAATATAATTTTGTCAAATTGTTTTTTAAAAATAATGAACAAAATGATTTTAATATACGAAACACAAGAAATTATTCACCAAAAGAAATAATGAAAAAGAATAAATTTAATCTTTTTATAGAGAAAAAACAATCAATTAATAAAAAAAACAAATTATTTAATAACAATCCTCCAATTAAAAAAACTAAAAATAAAAATAAATTAGAACAATATAAAAAAATTCTTCAATGGAACAATAAAATAAATATACAAAATCAAAATAAAATAATAGTAATAGTAGATCAAAAAATAATAAATTCCACATCAGTAAAAAAATTAAATCCTCAAAACAATAATAACAATAATATTAATGAGAATAATATTAATAAAAATATTAATGATATTAATAATAATAATATTATTAATAATAAAGAGAAAAACTCAAATTTAAAAGAAAACCCTTTAAATTTAGATTATTGTTATAAAGAAGATGCAAATAAATTATGCAGAGAAAAAATGGAAGATCATTATAAAATAAATTTAACTTTATCTTCCTTTCCCAAAATATCATATTTTTCAATATTCGATGGTCATAGTGGAGATGAAGTATCAAAATATTGTGAATTAAATTTTGATAAAATATTAAAAAAAGAATTAAAAGAGACTAAAAACAATATAGAAAAATCATTAATAAACACATTTGAAAAAATAGATAAAGAAATATTAAAACAAAATTATTCAAAAGAAACAGGAAGTACAGCATCAATATTATTAATATATGAAAAAAATAATAATAAATATTTTGCTTTTGCAAATGTAGGAGATTCTAAATGTTATTTAATAAAAAGAAATAATATAATTCAAATATCAAAAGATCATAATTGTAAAGATAAATTAGAAGTAGAAAGAATAAAACAAAAAGGAGGTTTAATTTTTAATGAAAGAGTTTTTGGAAGTTTAATTTTAACAAGAAGTATTGGTGATAAAGAAATGAAAAATTATGGTGTTATAAATTTACCTTTTATTTTAATTGATCAAATTCAAAATGATGATTTATTTTTTGTTATTGCTTCTGATGGTGTTTGGGATGTTATTAATCAAGAAGAATTATTTAATATAGTTAATAATAATAATAATACTTCTCAAATTTGTGAATGTATTATTAAGAAAAGTATTGATTATGGAACTTCTGATAATGTTAGTTGTATTGTTGTTAAAATTTAATTTATTTATTTTAAATATAAAAATTTTATTTTGTTGAATTTTTAAGTATTTATAAATAAAATAATTAATGGGAAATTGTATAAATGCATGTGAAAATGCAATGAAAAAACAACGTGATGTATATGTAGACTCAATAGAGAACGAAAAATATAAGAAATTATCATTAATTCAAAAAATAAGTTCCCAACCATTTTACTCAACATTAATATATTTACAATGCCAAATAAAGAAGCATTTAAAAAAAAAGAAAAAAAAAATAAAAAACTACGATACAACGACAAATATAATATCAACAACTACTCAAAGAAAGGAAAATTCATCAAATATAGAGACAACAAATGTAAATAATAATAATAATAAAATAAATAAACAAAATCAAACATCAAATAATAATACAAATTCAAACAATCAAAACACGAATAATTCTTTTGTATTAATTCCTTCAGTTAGAGCAGATTTAAAAGAATCATTGATTTTTTCAAACGATCCATTTTTAAAGGGAAAAAAGACACCAACAAAAAGTAGTATAAAAAACAATCAAAATAAAGAAATGAAAGATCCACGTGATGGTCCCTTTGATGATAAAAGACATAAATTTCCAAAAATTTTTGAAGATGAATCATCATATGAAGGAGAATGGAAAAATGGGAAAAGAGATGGTTTTGGAATTTTATGTTGGAGAAATATATCTAAATTTATGGGTGAATTTTCAGAAGATAAAGTATTTGGCTTTGGGAAATTAATACATGAAGATGGTGATATTTATACTGGATATTGGTGTGATTTCCAAGCACAAGGAATTGGTTATTATAAAACAAAAAAAGATGCATCTTATGAAGGATTCTGGAAAAATGATAAACAAAGCGGTTTTGGTATTGAAAAATGGCCAAGTGGTTCTAATTATATTGGAGAATATGTTGAAGGAAGTAAACAAGGTTTTGGTATTTTAAATTTTGAAGGGAATGGAGGATATGAAGGAGAATTTAATTGTGGTTGTATTAATGGTATTGGAACTTTCTACTTTAGAGATAATAGGAAATATGAAGGTGAGTGGAAAAATAATAAAATGCATGGTCATGGGATTATTACTTGGCCTGATGGAAAATTCTATGAAGGTGAATTTTATGAAGATAAAAAAGAAGGTTTTGGGATTTTTTATTCACATAAAAAAATTTATTTAGGTCTTTGGAGAAATTCACTTCTTGAAGGTTATATTATTATTATTGAAAATGGAAAAGTTAAAAAACAATTTTGGGAAAATGGGAAAATTAGCAAAATGCTTCCTGTTGATACTAAAATTTTTTTTGAGAAATATATTGGAGAAATTTTGGAGAATAAAAATATAGGAATGAAAAAGATATAAATTTTTTAATTAGATTAAATGTCATTATATATAAAATATTTAATAATTGTAATTATAATATATATTTTTCAAGTTAAAATATAATTTGTAACATTGAATAAAATTTTTAAGAAACAATTGAATTATTATAATTATATATAAAAAAGTTAAATTGTTTATTTAAGATCCAACATATATTATTTAAATAATTATTATTGTAATTTTCTAATTTTTTTTTAAATCATTAAAACATCTTTTATTCTTTATTTTATTTGAATTATATAATTATAAAACATTTAGAAATTGATTAATTAAAATTATAATTTAATAAAAATAAAATCATATTTATTTACAATAATAATCATATAAAAATTAAGTTATAAAATATAGTAAAAATTTCATTTTTTTTGAATTAACGAATTTTTTTGGAAATAATGAAATTATATTATAAAATGTAATTCATTTAAATGAATTTAAAACAATTAAAATATTAATTAAAAAAAATTAAATCAAACAAATAAATAAATAAAAAACAATTTAAAAAAAACAAAATCCATAAAAAAATAAAAAAATAAATAAAACAAACCCAATAAACTACATTATGGAAAAAGAAAAGTATAAAATGAAAAAACAAAAAATAATTAAATATAAAAAGATATTAAAAAAAAATGGAAATATCAGTAAAACAAATATTCCTCATTTTAACATTAATAATTATAACAAAAGAGAAAATACAATTTGATTCTGCATTTAGAAATTTACAAGAAGTAGAAGAAGAAGAATATTATGATGAAGATTATGTTCCAATTGAAACATATCAAAGAAGATCAATAAGAATAGGAACAGAGAGAGGATCTGTATATAAAATATTTAAATATTATATTTCTCCAATAAAAGGTCAAAAAACAAATTTAACAATTGATTTTTATACAAGAGTAGATTATGATGTGGTGTTATATATTTACACTGATGAAGAAGATATTTATTTTGATCCAAGAGATAAAGTTTTTAAAGATGCTATTTATGAAGAACAATGTTATAGTTTCGACCAAATTACTATTACTGAAGGGGATTTTTTATCTGAAGAAGGATATATTTATTTAGTTTTTTCTGCTCCTGAAGTTGAAAATTTTAATACTTATATTACTTTGACTTTAGAAAATGAATTATATGAAGTTTTTAATATTTTCAGATATACTTATTATAACAATGAAGCTAAAACTTATTATTTCCATATTAATAGTCAAGAAGAAAATACACATTTATATTTACAATTCCAATCTTTAATTCCTGATCCTGATTGTGAAATTATTATTACTACTGATGATGAATTTAAAGATGTTAAATATTCAGAAAGTTTAAATAAATTACAATTTGGAAATTTTATTTCCATTGATAGAAAACAAGATTATTACATTAAATTAACTTTAGATCGACAAAGATATTATAGTCATGGATACCATTTTGATATTGCTTTTTCTTTTAATAAATATGAAGCTCCTATTATTGTTGATTTTGAAGAAGGATTTTCTGATGAAGCTCCTATTATCATTTCACAAGACTTATATTTTTTCATGGATGTTTCTGAATTAACTAGTAAGAATGTTTTAATAAGAGGAAATTATGTTTACAATAAAATTAATGGTTATTCTTATTGTTTTTATGATAAATCATCTCCTCATTCTGCAGCTTCTGATTTTAGAAAAAATGATTTTGATGATTTAGAAGAAAGTGATTTTACTTCAGTTGGAAGTGATGTATATATTAAAATACCAAGAAGTGATGAAGATAAAAATAAAAATATATTAGGATTTAGAGTCTCTTTCAATGCTACTGCTATTAATATGTATGATAATATTGAAAGATTTTATATGATTAAATTATTGAATGATCCTATATCTTGGGCTAATTTTAATGTTGAGAAAGAAACTTTATTATTTCTTTCTCAAGAAGATTTTGGATATAATGATGGTGATGTTTTAATTGTTTCTACTAGTAATTTAAATGGTATTATTATACTTGATTTTGATAAAGAAGATTCTGATTTGGAATATTTAGAATATATTCAAACATATAAAGAACAATTTTATATATTTGATAAGAAAGTATTACCTGAGAAATTAGTTTTACTTGTAAATGAAGAAGAAACATATTGTGAATTTAAACATAGATTCTATAATGATGTAGAAATATTATCAAGTAAATTTGATTCATATGGTAGATTATTTACAATAAATGATTGTGGAAAAACATATTTAATGTTTTCAGAAGAATATGAAAGTCCATCAGAGGAAGAAAAAATATATATTTATTCTAGATTAGTTTATGGTGATGCTCAAGTTTATTATGGAAGAATGTATGAATATAATAATGATATAGAAGCACTTTTTAATCCAAAATATTTTTATGAAAGTTTAACTGTATTTGAAGCAAATGAAGAATTTTATTTAAAAGTTATATGTTCAAAACCTTCAAATATACATTTAATATATTTTGATTCTACAAATACTTTCACTGCAGATACAGGTAATTTTTATCCTATATATTTAGATTCAAAAATAAAACCTTATGATGAAAGAATCTTAGATATGATTGATAGGAAATTTAATTTTGAAATAGAATTATTAAGAGATAAATCACAATATATTCAAAGTTTTACTTTTGAATTCCAAGAAAGACAATTTGAAATAAATTTAAAAAATCCAAAATCATATGTTTCAGTAACTATGATAGAAAATGAGTCATTAGAATTTAGTGAAATAAAAGGTAAAAATTTAGTGTTTTTCAAAATAGATTTAGATGAAGATGAATATGAAAGATATGAAGAATCAATAAAAATTACAGAAATTCCAAAAAATAAAGTATTAATCTTTCCTTATGAAGAGAGATTAATGGTTCAAACATTTACATTAAACAATCCTTCAGATAGAATGTGTTTAATATGTGTATATAATGATTATAGTTCAGTATATATTCATCCAAGTGGTGGCTCATGTTTTTATTTAAATGAAGGAGAAAGTAGAACTTTAACTTTCCAATTTGGAAATTTATTTAGATATTGGAGTGCTCTTAGTAATGAAGAATTTTATACTGTTTTATTTGTTGATGAAGATATTACTATTGATTATAAAATCGAAGAAGGTGAAGATCCTGGTTATGATGATTCTGATGAATTTGATGAAGAAGAACAAGAACCTGAAGAAGAAGATTTTAATATTATTAATTCTTCTGTTTTAAATTTCTTAATTTTCCTATTTTTGTTTCTTTTATGTCTTGGAATTGTTATTATTTTGAGAATTACCAAATTTAATGAAGTAAATAGTGAAATGAAAGGATATCAACTTGATAACAATTAAATTGAGCTTTTAAACTCTTATTTATTGTTCTTTTTTTATAGTTTTTAGTTTTGAATTAATATTTAAATTGATGTTTTTTTCTTAATTGAAAAGTAATAAAAAAAATTGAATTTTTAAAAGTTTTTTTTGGAATTGAAATTGATTTTAAAAAAGAAATTCTTAATATTTATTTAATCTTTAAATATTTTTATTTTTCTTATTTTTTGATTTTGTTTTATATTTTTCAATTTTGTAAAATTTTTATGATTATTAATAGAGTATTTATTTGCTTATTTCTATTATTTCTTTTAATAAAGAATCAAAGCAATATTTATCCGGAATATATGGAATACATTAAAATAAATCTAAATAATTATGTAAATAAAAACTTTAATTTCTTTAATTTCATATTTTATTAATGAATTTTTTATTCTAGATAATATTAATTCATTCAAAGTTTGATTATAACATATAAAGTATAATTCTTTTTATTTTTGCTTTCATTTATAAATGTTGAAATAGATTTTGCAACATTTTCATTTTTTGATTCATCTTTTACTCTTGAATCATTTAGTCAATATGATTAAAGTAATCAATAGATTTTTTAATTTAATATTGAGGAAAAAATGTTGAATTTCTTAAAATATTTAAAAAATAATTTAACTTGGTCAAAATTAGAAAATATTATTATTATTTTACTTTTAATGTCTTCTTCAATTTTTCTTAAAATTTGAATTTTCCATTTTATAAAAAAAATAAATAAAAAAATTTAATATAAATAGAACATTACTAATTTTATTTTTAATTTTTATTACTTATTTTTTTAAATGAAAACATATATCCATTTTTTTTATATCTTTAAAATTAATATTTATTTATCCAACTTTCACTTAATTTTGTTTAAATTAAATTGAGGAAAAAAATTTAATATTATTTGAAAAAATGATAAACAATTTATCATATATCATTAAAAAATTTCCATTACAATATTTGTTTTATTATATAATTTAAAACAAAAAAAAAAATTTAGCCAATTAATTTTTAAAAAAAAACACAACATCAAAATAATAAATTAACAACATAAAAAATTCCAAAAAAAAAAATAAAAAAAAATGTCAACTCCAGAAAATCTTCCAATAGTAAAAGAAGTTCCAGTGACAGATGATTCTTATGAAAAACTATTTAAAATATTATTACTGGGGAATTCAAGTGTAGGAAAAAGTTCATTATTTTTAAGTTTTATGGATAAATCTTGGAATGAAACATTTGTTCCAACAATAGGAGTAGATTTTAAAATAAAAACAATAAATGTGAATAATATGAATATAAAATTTCAAGTTTGGGACACAGCAGGACAAGAAAGATTTAGAACAATAATATCTTCTTATTATAAAGGAGCTCATGGTATTTTATTAGTATATGATATTACTTTAAAAGAATCATTTGAAAGTTTAAATGATTGGTTAAATGAAATTAAAAAAAATACAAGTAAAAATATTGTTAAAGTTTTAATTGGAAATAAAATTGATTTAAATGATAAAAGAGTTATTTCTTTTGATGAAGCTAAAGAATTTGCTGATAATAATAGTATGAAATATATTGAAACTTCAGCTAAAACTTCTACTAATGTTGACCAAGCTTTTGGATTAATTGGTGTTGAATTAATGAAATCTTTTAAAGGGAATGAAGAAAAAAATATTACTAAAAAAAATGTTGTTCTTTCTAATTCTGAAGCAGTAACTGATAATAAACAAATTAAAAAGGGATGCTGTAAAAAATAATTTATTCTTTTTTTATTGTTAAGTTATTTTATCTTCTTATCTTTTTTTTTTTGGGGTTTTTCTATTTTTATTTTTGAAAACAGATTTTATCATATTATGGTTTTTATTTAATAAAAAAATAAATTAAATATTATTATTTTTATTTTTTTTATTTTTCATGTTTGATATTTGAGTATTTTCAATAGTTGTATTATTACTATTATAATTTTTATTAAAAGAATATTCTTCATCTTCTGAAACAAAAGTTTCTTCACTTGAAAAATAATTATTTTTGAAATTATCTAAAATTAATTGGATAACTTCTAATTCTTTAATTTGGAAAAATTCAAAATCACAATTTTCAAATTTTTCATAAAAATCATTTCTATATTTTTTCCCACTAATAAAGATTCCATTTTCATTGTGACTAAAATAATTTTTATAAATAGAAAAACCTTCAACATCAATTAAAAAATCTGAAATTTTAATAGCTTTATTTTTTTCATTAATATAATGAATTTCTTTATAATCTAAAGAAAAATAAAATGAATAAGAATCTGATTTTAATTTTCCATTTCCTATTTTTTCTTCTAAACTTTCTTTTAAAAACACTCCAAATTTTTTTCCATTATTATCTTTTATTAAAATTATAATGTTTATTTTATCAAAACATTTATTTGAAAAAATATTATAATTATCTCCATCTTTACTTCCTTGATATAATATTTTTATATCTATTACTTTTTTTCTTAAAGAATGATAAATTTCATTTGTTATTAATTCTATTTCATTTTCATTTTTTATAATATTACTATTAATTAAATTTAAAATAAAATTATTATTTATTTCTAAATTTTGTTTTTCATTATTTGATATTTTATTTATTTCTATTGTATTATTTAATATTATATCATTTAATTTAAAATCTGTATCTTCTTCTTTAAAATCAATTTTTGTTTTATTATATTTAAAAAAAAAATCCGGAGTTAAATTTAATTTATTTCTTAATTCTGATAAAGAAATGTTTTCATTAATATTTATTGTTGTTATTAATTGACCATTTAATAATACCTTTATATTTGAATATTCATCTGATTTTAAATATATTTTATTATCTTTTGATATTTCTTGAAGAATTAAAAAATTTTCTTGTTTACTTGAAATTTTTTCTCCATTTGGAAAAATAAAATAAAAATTATTTGAAATTCTTTCATTTAATAATTCTCTTATTTCACTCAAATAATAATCAGAATAAAACTTTTTAACAGTAAAATCATTATTATCTAAAATAACACTATAAAAAATTTTATTATCTTTTTCTTCAATTTCATTTATAATACTCATTAAAAACTCAAAAAAGAATTTTTTTTTAAAATTAAAAATAATTAAATATACAAAAAAAATCAAAAATAAATTTATAAAAAAAAATGAGTATAAACAAAGAAACATATCAAACAATAAAAGAATTAGGACATGGAGCATATGGAAAAGCAATATTAGTTAAATCAAATTTACCAGGAAATAAATTTTATGTAATGAAAGTAATAAACATAGATAATATGAAAGAAGAAAACATTAAAAAAGCATATGAAGAAGTAAATATAATAAAAAAATTGAATCATCCAAACATAATAAAATTTCATGAATTATTTTATTCAAAAAAGCCAATAAAAACAATAAATATGATAGTAGAATATGCAGATGGAGGTGATTTATCACAGAAAATAAAAAAAATGAAGAACATAAAAAAATATTTTGAAGAATCTGAAATTTTAGATTATTTCATTCAAATATGTCTAGCATTATATCATATGCATTCAAAATATATATTACATAGAGATTTAAAATCTCAAAATATATTTTTAACAAAAACAGGAATGGTAAAATTAGGTGATTTTGGTATATCAAAATGTTTAGATTTTACATTAGCAAAAGCAAGAACAATAATTGGAACTCCTTATTATTTATCTCCTGAATTAATTCAAAATATTCCTTATTCTTATAAAAGTGATATTTGGTCTCTTGGAGTTTTATTATATGAAATGACTACTTTAAAAATGCCTTTTGATGGTGAAAATTTACCTTTATTAGCTTTAAAAATTCAAAAAGGTGAATATGAAAAATTAAGTAATAGATGGAGTTATGATTTAAAACATTTAATTTATTCTTTACTTAATGTTAATCCTGATAAAAGACCTTCTATTAAAGATATTTTAAGTAAGGTTTTTAATTTTTATAATATTTTTCAATAGAATTACCTTTTTTGAGAGATAGAATGAAAAAATGTCTTGATGAAGTTGGATATGATAAAGATTTTAGTACAAGATTTATCAAGGCTTTTGTAAAATAATATTTTTTAATTTTTTTTAGAATCATGAAAGAAAGGAAATAAGATTATTACATTTTAATTCAAAAAAGATTCTTGAAAAATTTGGTATTTCAAATAATAATAATAATAATAATAATAATAATAATAATAATAATAATAATAATAATAATAATAATAATAATAATAATAATAATAATACTAATAATAAT
>JAEEGK010013533.1_pt1 | contig 18370 bp, 12 predicted proteins | sample 8958771 | NCBI WGS metagenome assembly JAEEGK01 (sample SAMN16246547, study PRJNA631951) | gut metagenome | biome: gut microbiome; feature: rumen; material: SC-attached | host: Bos | place: Iran: Karaj | collected 2018-10
GCCGCCCCTGTTACCCCCTTCAAATCGTTCAAAATGCCCCCACAAATCGTTCTTGCACGATTTGCAAGGGTGTTTTGCACGATTTGCAGCGGTATAGGTTAAGAAATTGTTGCTACGTTTGCATCGTGAAATGAAAAATAATGTGTGTCATAAAAAACAAAAATATGAGAAAACAACTCTTTAAAACCACATCTTTCGTTGCCGCCTTCGCTCTCGCGGGCGCAATGATTGCGGGCTGCAAGGACGACGACGGGTTCTCCGCTGTTGACAACCAAAAGCCCGTCATCGCTCTTGAAACCGAAACCATCCACTGGGAGTATGCAAGAGAGTTTTATGTAAAGGCGAAGATCGACGACGCCGACGGCATCAGGTCCATCAGCCTCATCAACCCCGACTTGTACCTCAACAAGACAATCGACATCCTTGCCATCAAAGGCTCCGACTGCAAGAGTTACGACCTCGACTACAAGCTCACCGCTCCCGACACTCTCAAGACCGAGACCTTCCCAATCCTTATCAGGGTGGAAGACCTCGTCGGCAACATCGCCGAGACCACTTTCACTGCCGCTATGGACGGCGACTTCACCTTCCCGAAGTTCACAATCGAGCCAAGCGAAAAGATAAGCGTCATCATGTCGGCGTTCAACCTCAAATTCGCCGTCTCTGACAACAGGCTGATTGAGAAGGTGGTGGTAAGCTTCCCCGAACTCAAGATCAATGACGAAATCACCAACGATTCCAAGACCTACGAGTACAAGAAGCTCATCAACCTCGGCGACGAAAACCGCGACTACCCCGGCGTAATCGCCGCTTACGACGGCGCAGGCAACAAGGTGGAGAAGGTGGTGGTAATCTCCAAGGGCGAACTCCAAGACTACGAGCGCATGTACCTCTGCGACGTTGCGGAGGCTGACCTCATCACCGACGTTTGCGGCGTGCCGATGCTCATCGACCACTCGGGCGAGTACGAATACACCGCTTACTACTACAATTTCACCTCTGGCACCGAAATCCGTTTCATCCCGCAGAAAGATTCTTACGAGCCAATCTGCTTTGGCAAGGATCCTTCCAACGGCGATATGCTCATTCCTGACCCCGCTCAGGCTCAGCCCCTCGTGCTCGACAAGGCTGGCGTATATTACAAGATTGTATTCAATACCAAGAAAGGCACTTACACCACAAGCACCTACACCGTCGCCGAGGCTGTGGACCCCATTCCCGGCAAGCTCGGCAGCGACGCTCCTTACGAGGGCCTCAACACTTGGTGCTCTGGCACTTGGAACTACGAGAAGGGTCAGTGGGACACCGATGACGCCTGGTGGCAGACTTTCAAAGTCGGCCTTATGACCGACAACCCGAGGAACGTCGATCCCTGTTTCGAGTACAATCCCGAAAACCCCCACATCCTTCAAATCCTCAACTGTCAGTTGCAGAAAGGCGATTTTGAGTTCCATCCTCACAACTGGCACCACGACGGCTGGTGGGACTATTGCACCTGGAAACCTGAAAAGGCCACCCGCACCGACCCGGAAATCTGGAAGTACGTGGGTGCTTACGTAAAAGGCCCCTACGACTTGAAGACCACCTCTTACAACAATGACGTGGAGAACGACAACCACTGCAAGATTTACATTCCCAAGGACGGCAATTACGACATCATTTTCGACACCCACTTGGGTCGTATGAAGGTGATTCCTTCCAAATAGAGGTATATTTGAACATTCACTCAAAAGATTAATAAAGAAATGAAAAAAATATTATCACTCCTGACGTTGATGCTGATGGCGACCTGCCTCTTCGCGCAGACCGTGGCATTGACAGGTACAGTAAAAGACCAGAACGGCGATGCTGTGATCGGCGCAGTGATCTTGGAACAAGGCACTAACAACGGCACCATCACAGACTTGGACGGACATTATAAAATCACAGTGCAGCAGGGCGCAACCATCGAATGTTCCATGATGGGTTTCGTAACTGGGTCAATCAAGCTCAGCGATAACCAGACCAAACTCAACTTCACCCTCCAGGAAGATACCAAGGGCCTCGAAGAAGTGGTGGTAATCGGTTACGGCACGGTCAAGAAGTCAGACCTGACCTCGAGTATCTCCTCTGTTTCGAGCGACGACATCACCTCCTTCAATTCGGGCAACGCCATGAACGCTTTGCAGTCGAAGGTAAATGGTGTCCAGATTAGCTCCACAGGTGCTCCGGGCGCAAGTCCGAGGGTAATCATCCGTGGCGTTACCACAGTCAACGGCTCCAACCCCCTCTACGTCGTGGACGGCATGCCCGTGGGCGACAACATCAACTTCCTCAACCCCGAAGACATCGAGTCTATGGAAGTATTGAAGGACGCTTCGGCATCCGCCATCTACGGTACAAGGGCTTCCAACGGCGTCGTCATTATCACCACAAAGAAAGGCAAGGCTGGACAGACCAAATTCCAGTTTTCCACTTCGCTCGGCCTCAGCGTAATCGGCAGCCCCGACATGGCCAAGGCGTCAGAATATGAAAAAGTGTTCAAGACCCGCTACACCAACGACAACCAGGTGGCAGCCTACAATGGCATCAACAATATCACCGACGCAGAAGGCACCGACTGGTGGGACGCCACCGTCAATAAGTACGCAATGACCCAGAATTACAACCTCTCCTTCCAGGGCGGCACCGACAAGTTGATTTACAGCGGCTCGTTCGGCTACTACCGTTCCCATTCTCACTACAATTACGGCTGGTGGGACAAGTTTACCGGCAGAATCAACACCGAATACACCTTCAACGACCACGTGAAGCTCGGCGTGGAGCTTTCCCCGAAACTTGAACGTTGGGACGACACCCCCGGACTCATGGGTGCTGCAATGGCTATGGACCCGACCACAAAAATCTTCCGTTCCGACTACAATGACATCGACAACGAATTTTCGTGGTATTCGCGTTCCAACAACAACCAGGAATGGAACCCCGTGGCAAGCCTCAAGCGTATGACCGCCCACAGCAATGAGTATGGACTCCTGATGAACCCCTACCTTGACATCGAATTTATCAAGGGCTTGACATTCAAGACTCAGTTTGGCGACAACGCAAGGTTCAGGATGTCAGACAATTTCTCTCCCGACTTCTTCATCGACAACCTTGAAAAGACCGAGGTCAACACCGTGTCCCGTGGCTCCAAAATATGGAACGACTGGAACTGGACCAACACCCTCAACTACCAGAAGATTTTTGCAGAAAAGCACAGCCTCAATGTGATGGCTGGCTACACGATGGAAAAATTCTCTTATTACTGGCTCGACGGCAGCCGCGACGCTGTCCCCTCCAACAACGACAACCTCCGTTACGTGGCGGCAGGCACCGAAAACGAAAAGGCAAACGGCTCCGACAGCTTCTCCACACTCGTATCTTACCTTGGTCGTGTGATGTACAACTATGATTCGCGTTACTACTTGACAGCCAGCGTCCGTTTCGACGGTTCGAGCAAGTTTCCCGAGGGCAACAAGTACGCCACATTCCCCGCAATATCGGCGGCGTGGCGCATCTCTGGCGAAGAATTTATGAGAAACCAAAACATCTTCTCCAACTTGAAGCTCCGCCTCGGCTGGGGCAAGGTGGGCAACCAGTCTATCGACAACAGCGCGTACCTCTCCACCATCGGCACTACTTATTATGTAATCAACGGCGATATGGTGACTGGTTCGCTCGTAAGCTCCACCGCCAATACCAACATCCGCTGGGAGACCGTGGAGGATTACAACCTCGGCTTGGATATGGGCTTCCTCGAAGACCGCCTCACCGCCACCGTGGAACTCTACAAGAAGAAGACCTCCGACATGCTCCTGAAAGAGGAAAACCTCAACATCCTCGGCTATCCCGAATGGGCTGGCGCTATCTGGACCAACGTAGGCTCGATGGAGGCCACAGGCTGGGAACTCTCCCTCAATTGGAAAGACCGCGTCAGCAATGACTTCAACTATGAAGTGGGTGTCAACCTCTCTGGCGTCAAGAACATCGCAAAAGACCTCGGCATTTCGTCCCCGATATTGACACAGGGCTTCAATGGCGACTATATCATCCAGAACGAAAGCGACGCAGAGATTTCGAGGTTCTACGGATACGAGTGCAAGGGCATCTTCCAGAATTGGACCGAAGTATTGTCCTACACCAACGAACACGGCGATATGTTGCAGCCCAAGGCTCAGCCTGGCGACCTCATCTTCGCCGACCGCAACAACGACGGCGTAATCGACGCCAACGACAAGACCTACATCGGCAATGCATTCCCCAAACTCTATATGGGCATCAACCTCGGCGCCACCTACAAGCAGTTGGACTTCTCGATGAACTTCTACGGCACTATGGGCAACAAGATTTTCAACAAGACCAAGGGCTACTATTCGGGCGTTTCGGGTCAGAACGTATGGGCTGGCACGTTTGAGGACGCCTGGCATTACGAAGGTCAATCCACCGACATTCCGAGGCTCTCTTACAACGACGCCAACCAAAACTTCACCACTGTCAGCGACTGGTTTGTGGAGAACGGCTCTTACCTGAGGTGCAAGCAGTTGCAGATTGGCTACACCTTCCCGAAGTCCAGGCTCCGCATCGGCGACCTCAGGCTCTCCCTCTCGGCTCAAAACCTCTTCACCATCACCAAGTACAGCGGATTTGATCCCGAGACTGCCGCCACAGGCTCCGTTACCGAAAGCGGCGTGGACGGCATCGCATACCCCAACACAAAGATTTTCTTGTTTGGCGTAAATCTTAACTTCTAAAACATCAGCAGCAATGAAAAGAATATTTAAATACGGCATAGTAGCGGCAGTGGCATTGAGCGGCTGCACAGAGGATTTCTTGACTCAGGACGTCAAGGGTACTCAGGTGTTGGACAATTATTTCAACGACGAGAAGGAATGTTTGGCGCAGGTGTATGGCTGTTATCAGTCGCTCGCCTTCGACGACTGGTGGCAGATCTACAATACCTACATCCTCGCCGATATGTGTACCGACGACGGCTGGATGAACAACACCACACAATCTCAGGACGGATACAACGACCTCGTCCTCTATCAGGGCAAGACCACGAGCGGCACGCTCGCCAATTTCTGGCAGTACCGCTACAAGGGCATCCACAGGTGCAACACCGTGTTGGAGTACGTGCCCAACGTGGCGTCGGTGTCATTGGAGAAGAAAAACAGGATGATTGCCGAGGCTAAGTTCCTGAGGGCTTACCAGTACTTTGAGCTTGCGAGAAATTTTGGCGGTCTGCCTCTCGTCCTCAATATGGCTACCCCCGAGGAATCCAAAAACATCCGCCGCGCCACTCTCGACGAGACCTACACGCAGATAGAGAAAGACTTCTTGGAATCGATCGAATACCTGCCCCTCCGCAGCGTGACCATCAACAACAACGAACTCGGCCGCGCCACCAAGGGTGCTGCAATGGCTCTTTTGGCTAAGACTTACCTCTATCACGAGAAGTACACCGAAGCCGAAAAATACCTCGACGAGGTAATCAAGAGCGGCGAGTACGACCTGCTTGACGATTTTTCAAAGGTTTGGAATATGGACTACAACAACAGCGTGGAAGGCGTGTTTGAAATCCAGACCTCCGGCGACATCTCGCAGCCGGTGGGCGAGCGCATCTCCGTTGTGGCTGGCTCGCGTGACGATTCAGGCTGGTCGTGGGGCGGTCCTTCGTCCGACCTCGAAAACGCCTACACAGCCGCTGGCGACGACATCCGCAAGTTTTACACCATCATCAAGCACGGCGCAACCAAGCTGCCAAATGAGCCTGTAGTATTTGACGACGGTTACCAGATCAAACCCGAAAAGCACAAATGCGGCCGCGTGAATGGCAAACTCTACATCCCGCAGGCAAGACGCATCGAGGGCAAGTACGATGCACCCCACATCGAACTCAATTACCGTCTTCTCCGCTACGCCGACGTATTGCTGATGGCTGCCGAAGTCAAGAACCAGCTCGGCAAGGACGACGAGGCTCAGAAATACCTCAATCAGGTGCGCACACGTGTCAACCTCGTCGACGTAAAGAAGACCGGCAACGACCTCAAGAAGGCAATCCGCGAAGAACGTCGCCTTGAACTCGCCCTCGAGGGCAACCGCCTCTACGACATCCGCCGCTGGACCGACGACAACGGCAAGAAGGTCGCCTGCAACCTCTTCGGACCCAACGGTTCCTGGGTGATCTATAATACCACCATCTCCAATGACGAATTTGAGACCACCAACCTCATTGAGCCGCAGGACGAAGGCAAGAACTTCAACGAAAACAGGGACTTGCTCTTCCCGATTCCCAATACCGAGGTGGTTCAGTCTAACGGAATGTTGGAGCAGAATCCCGGATACTAAACAATTAAAATAATTGAACAATGAAGAAAAAATCAATCATATTGTCGATGGCGATTGCTGCGTCGTTTCTTGTAGCCTGCGACTACGAAGACATCACGCCCGACGAGTCAAATACCGCGCTCTCGCCCGAGGAATTGGCAAAGCGCAACAATCAGAAGCAGGAGGAGGAAACTCCTATTGACAAGCCCTCTGACTGGAAGGTGGTGAACACCGCCGACGAGAAGGCTAACGAGGAAATCGATGTTACAATCAACGCCGGCACGGTTTTCCAGACGATGGAAGGCTTTGGCGCGTCGGATTGCTGGCTCGGCGAGTATGTCGGCAAAAATTATTCGTCGAAGGCTCAGATGGCCAAGCTCCTGTTCTCACAGGACACCACTGCCGACGGCGCTTTGGAAGGCATCGGACTCTCGATGTGGAGGGTCAATCTCGGAGCAGGCACAGCCGAACTTGGCGAGGAGTCTGGCATCGACAATGACAATGTCACCCGCCGTGCCGAGTGCTATTTCAAGTCTGACGGCAAGACCTACGACTGGACCAAATGCAAGGGTCAGCAGTATTTTATGGCCGAGGCTAAGAAATACGGCGTTGAGAAGATGCTCCTGTTTTCCAATTCGCCGCTCGTATTCTGGACCAAGAACGGCAAGGGCAAGAGCGATTCCAAGGAATACGCCAACATCACCGACGAGGGCTACGAAAAGTTTGCCGAATATATGGCTGAAGTTTCCAAGCATTTCACCGAAAATGGCGTCAACATCGACTACATCTCGCCCGTCAATGAGCCTCAGTACAATTGGGACGGCACCAACCAGGAGGGCAGCGGCTGGCAAAATTCTGAAATCGCCAAACTCGTGAAGGCTCTTGACGAGAAGCTCGGCGACCAAAAGACCGAAATCACCATCGCCGAGGCTGGTTCGTGGTCTCCCACATACAGCAACAACGTGGAAGGCAGATCCAACCAAATCGCTGAATTCTTTGGTGACGGCGACAATTCCGTGAAGTCGCTTTCGCACGTCCACAAGGTGATTGCGGCTCATTCCTACTGGGAAGACCGCACTTGGGACGACCTCAAAAAATTCCGTTCCAACGCCTACAACGAGGCTAAGTCCAATGGCATCGGACTTTGGCAGACCGAATGGTCCATGCTCGACGAGTATGCCGCCACCGACAATTACCCCGGTCTCGCCGATGCCAAGTACATCGACAATGCGCTCTACCTCTCCCGCGTGATTTATTCCGATTTGGTATGGGCTAACGTTTCGTCGTGGAGCTACTGGACGGTATGGGGACAGGAGCGTTGGAGCCAGAAAAACAGGTTCTACCTCATCAAACTCGGCGGCGACGTGGAGGATTATCACGACAATTATGACGACATCTCCACCGAAAGCAACTGGGCTGCCAATGTTAACCTCTATGTATTGGGCAATTACAGCCGCTTTATCCGTCCTGGCTACAAGCGCGTGGAGATGACCTGCGGCACCGACAATTCCGTATTCGGCACGGCTTACGTATCGGGCGACGGCAATACTTTGGTTGTTGTATATACCAACCTCACGGACACCAAGCTCCGCGTAAAACCCACTGTAAACGGTTTTTCGGGCAATACCAAGTATCTCCGTTTCGTTACCGACGAGACCAAGAAGCTTGAGCGCACCAATATGAGCGATGGCAACATTGTAATCCCCGCAAAGTCGGTTACGACCGTAGTTTATTGCAAGTAAGATATTTTGATAACCCCGTACACAATGCTGCTTAGGCTGGATTATGTGCGGGGTTATTCACAAAAATTAAGGTAACCAATGAAAAAATACTTGTTTATATTGCCGTTGCTGTTGACAGCTTGCGCCGAAAAATACACGCTTACCGCCGAGATAGACGAGGGCAGTACGTTCCAGACCATCGACGGTTTTGGGGCGTCGGATGCGTGGACGGTGCAGTCTTCAGACCAATGGCCCGAAAATACCGTCAGTCAGGCCGCCGAGTGGCTTTTCTCCACCGAGACTTTCGACGACGGCTCGCCAAAGGGCATCGGGTTGAGCATCTGGAGGTTCAATCTCGGGGCGGGCAGCGCGTATCAGGCCGACAAGGCTGAAATCAATCCCTCTACGCGCACCGAATGTTTCCTGATGCCAGACGGAGGCTGGGATTTTTCGAAGCAGGCGGCGCAGGTGGCATTTATGAAAAGGGCTAAGGAATACGGCGTGGGTACGTTCGTCGCCTTCCTCAATTCGCCGCCTGTCTATTACACCCAAAACGGACTTGCCACCAATACCGGACGCGGCGGCACGTTCAACCTCAAAGACGATTCCTACGACCTGTTTGCCGAATATATGGCCAAGGCAGTCAAGGGATTGAAGTCCAACCACGATATCGAAATCTCTTACATCTGTCCCGTCAACGAACCCGACGGACATTGGAACTGGCAGGGACCCAAACAGGAAGGCACTCCCGCCACCAATGCCGAGATAGCAAGGATAACGCGCTCTCTCGACAATGCCCTTGCATCCGAAAACCTCAATACCAAAATCCTCGTCAACGAATCGTCTGACTACCGCGCAATGGTGGGTGTCCATCAGACCGAAAACGACAGGGGCTATGCCATCCAGACGCTCTTCAATTCAGATTCGTCGTCCAATGTCTGCGGATTGCAGCACGTGGATCGCCTTATCGCGGGTCACGGATATTGGACCAACACTCCGCTCGACTATATGAAGACAATGCGCGAGAATCTCCGCGACACCCTCAAAAAGTTTTCCGTCAAGTTTTGGATGACGGAGCAGTGCATTATGGGCAACGACGAGGAGATTGGCGGCGGACATGGTTTCGATACCACGATGAAAACCGCCTTGTACGTCTCGCGCTGGATTCATAACGATTTGGTATATGCCGACGCAGCCTCGTGGCAGTGGTGGCGTGCCATCGGCGAGGATTACAAGGACGGACTTTTGGAAGATTTCGGCGACGAAACCTTCCGCTCGGGCAAACTCTCCGACAGCCGTTTGCTCTGGGTTTTGGGCAATTACAGCCGTTTCATCCGTCCGGGGGCTGTGCGCCTATCCTCCAAGCTCTCCACCGACGAAAAGCCCGACGGCTTGATGATTTCGTCGTATAAAAACACCGACGGCAGCATCGTCTCGGTCATCATCAACTATTCCAATCAGGAGGAGTCGGTCAAATTCCCCAAAAAAATCTCAGCTGTCTATCTCACCGACGACCGCCCTGGCAACAAGCTCAAGCGTCAAAAGGACGTTGGTTTTGTGGCGAATCTCCCAGCGCGCAGCGTCGTGACGGTGGTTATGTAGTGGACGCAATGCATTGCGTCTCCACGACAAATTATTTATGACAAAAATGACAATTATTATGAAAAAACTGTTATTATTCCTGTTCGTGGCTCTTACGTTGATGAGCTGCGGTAAAAGTGGCGGCGAAAAAGGCACTTTTGAGGCGGGCGACAAGACTTTCCTCCTCAATGGCAAGCCTTTCCTCGTAAAAGCCGCCGAAATCCATTACTCCCGAATCCCCAAAGAATATTGGGAAAACCGCATCCAACTCTGCAAGGCGTTGGGTATGAATACATTGTGTATTTATATTTTTTGGAATTACCACGAGATGGAGGAGGGCAAGTTTGATTTTGAAGGCAACAAGGACATAGCCGAATTTTGCCGTCTCGCTCAGAAAAACGGCATGTACATCATCGTCCGCCCGGGTCCGTATGTATGCGCCGAGTGGGAGATGGGCGGCTTGCCGTGGTGGCTCTTGAAAAACGACAGCATACAGCTCCGCACCCTCGACACCGATTATATGACCCACGTCGAAAAATTTATGGCGGAGGTCGGCAAGCAGCTCTCCCCGCTGCAAATCACCAAGGGCGGCAACATCATTATGGTTCAGGTGGAAAACGAGTATGGCAGCTACGGCACCGACAAGCCTTACGTGAGCGCAATCCGCGACATCGTGCGTAAGTCGGGTTTCAACGAAGTGCCTCTCTTCCAGTGCGATTGGAGCAGCAATTTCACCAACAATGCTCTCGACGACCTTCTCTGGACGGTCAATTTTGGCACAGGCAGCGACATCGATGCGCAGTTTAAGAAGCTCAAGGAACTCCGTCCCAACACCCCGCTGATGTGCAGCGAATTTTGGAGCGGATGGTTCGACCATTGGGGTCGTCCGCACGAGACCCGTCCCGCCGACGTGATGGTGAGCGGATTGAAGGAGATGTTGGACAAGAACATTTCGTTCAGCCTTTATATGACCCACGGCGGCACCACGTTTGGTTTTTGGGGCGGGGCCAACAATCCTGCTTACAGTGCGATGTGTTCGTCGTATGATTATGACGCGCCCATTTCTGAGAATGGTCAGGTAACACCCAAATACACCCTCCTGCGCGATATGATGAAGAATTATCTCCAAGAAGGCGAGACGCTCGCCGACATCCCTGCGCAGATCAAGGCTGTCAGTGTGCCTGAATTTAAGCTGACTGAGATGGCCGGAGTGTTCGACAACCTTCCCGTTCCAATCGAGAGCGCAGACATCAAGCCTATGGAAAAATTCAACCAGGGCTGGGGGTCGATTCTGTATCGCAAGACCCTCGACAGCGATTTCAAAAAAGGCTCTGAAATCAAGATTACCGAAGTTCACGATTATGCTTTGGTCTTCGTCAATGGCAACAAAATCGCCGAACTCGACCGACGCAAGGGCGAGTTTTCGTTCCAATTGAAGGACGATTTGAAGAAGGGCGACGTGCTCGACATCTACATCGAGGCTTTGGGTCGCGTCAATTTTGACAAGTCGATCCACGACCGCAAGGGCATCACCGAATCGGTGTCTATTGCTGGCAACGACCTGAAAAACTGGCAGGTGTATCTCCTGCCGTTGGATTACCAGTTTGCGCTCAATAGGAAGTATTCGCCTGTACAGACCACCGACAAGCCTGCATATTATAAAGGTGAGTTCACGTTGACGAAAGCCGAAGACACCTTCTTGGATTTCTCCACGTGGGGCAAGGGCTTTGTATGGGTCAATGGATTTGCGTTGGGCAGGATTTGGGAGATTGGTCCCCAGCAGACCCTTTATATGCCCGGATGCTGGCTGAAGGAAGGCAAAAACGAAATTGTAGTGCTCGACATCTTGGGCGCAAAAGAGCCTAAGGTCCAGGGTCTTGAACAGCCGATTTTGGATAGGTTGCGCGTTGCAGTGCCGCAGACCCACCGCAAGGATGGCGAAAAACTCGACCTCTCAAATGAGCAGCCTATAGTGTCGGGCGAGTTGAAAAATGTTGCCACTCCTCAGGTGATTGATTTGGGCAAGCCTGTAAGCGGGCGTTATCTCTGCATCGAGGCTTTGGACAATTTCACTGGCGACAATATCACCTCATTGGCCGAAGTGGATGCCCTCGACAAGAATGGCAAGCTCATCAACCGCAAGGACTGGAGCATCAACTATGCCGACAGCGAGGAGACCCGCTCGGGCGAGTACACAGCCGACAAGCTTTACGACCTGCAGGAGTCAACCTATTGGCAGACTGTTGACAATGTGGCTTTCCCCCACGCCGTAGTCATCGACCTTGGCAAGCGCGAAACTATCAAGGCTATCCGCATCATACCGCGTCAGGAAAAAGGCAACCCAGGGTTGATAAAGAATTATAAGGTTTATGTTAGCGATACAGCGTTTTTGAAGTAAGATTAGTATTCATAGTGTGTATTGGCGGGGGTGCAAACTCCCGCCTTTTTTTCAATCTTCGTTGTCTTCTTCGTCCTCTTCGCCTTGCGTGATTACGATGCCAACGATGGAGATGTCGTCAACCTGCTCGAGTGAGCCGCGCCATTCTATGTGCTTGTTGTACAGGAATTTTGCCATGTCGTCGGCGCTGTCCATCTTGGACGCCTCAATTATAAGGTTGGAGAAGTTGCGGCGTCCAAGTTTTTTGCCAAATTCGGAGCCAAACTGGTCGGCGTATCCGTCGGAGCATACGAGCAGGAAGTCGCCTTCCTCGAGTTGCAGCCAGTGGTCTTCAAACTGGAAGTTTTCATTCGGGGATATGCCGCCGATTGAAATCTTGTCGGGCATTATGGTGGACAGCTCGCCTTTGCGTACTAAATACAACGGACGGTATGCGCCGGCGTATTGCACCTGCGTATTGCGCGAATTGATGATACAGAAAGACATATCCATACCATCGATGCCGCCCACTTTGGACGAAAGGCTGTTGACAGCCTCCTGGAGCTTGTCGTTGAGGTTTTTGAGGATTGTTGACGGCGGGTCTTCCACACGGCATCCCTGCAAAATCTCGTCAAGGAACACCTTGCCCATCATTGATACGAATGCGCCCGGCACGCCGTGACCCTCGCAATCGCAGAGAGCCATGTATTTGCGTCCGAATTTGTCGCCCATCCAGAAGAAGTCGCCAGACACGATGTCTTTGGGGAGGTTGATGAGGAAACTCTTCTTGAACCTCTGTCTCAGGTAGCCCTGCCCAGTCATCAATGCCTGCTGTATTGTGGATGCATATTCGATGGATTTGGTGACATCCTTGTTTTTTAGTTCAATTTCGTTGCGCTGTTTTACGATTTCGAGTTCGGCTTTTTTGAGCGTCGAGATGTCGGTGTCCACCGCGACCACTTGAAGAATCTTGCCCTTGTCGTCGAGGGTGGGGGAGAGTGTTGACTGCACCCAGACCTCCTCGCCGGTTTTGGTTTCGTGCGGCAGCGTGAATGACACCGACTTGGCGTTTTCATACACAAAACGGAAAAATTCAACGGCGTCCTTCTGCTTGAGGGCGTCTTTGTAATTGGTGGATGTGCTTGTGTATTCCTCCAATGTGTATCCGTAAACCTTTGTGAACGAATTGTTGATCCAGGATATGTTGCCCGAGCCGTCGAGGAGCATCACGGCGTTGTCGGTGTTGCTGAGCGCGGTTGACATTTTCAGGAGTTCGCTCTGGCTTTTGCGGAGTTCGTTGAGAGTATGCTCGAGCTCAAGGCGGTGCGCGATGTATTGCTTGTTTTGACGTTCCGATGTCCTCGCCGTGCTGAAATTGACTATTGCCGTCTCCAGATAAGACACGATGCTGCGTATTATCTCAATGCGGTGTTCGTTGAAGTAGTTGGGCTCGTTGTTGAAGATGGACAATACGCCAAAAATGATGTCGTCGTCGTAGAGCGGGATGTAGAGCGCGGAGCCGGTGACGCTCTTGCTCACCTTGTATTTTTCGGTGTCGATGTATTTGGATACTTCCGCCTGATAATCATTGATGAGCACCATTTCGCCGGTGGTGAAGCAGTAGATGTTGATGTTGTTGCAGATGTCGAGGTTGTACCGTGCAAAGGGGATGGTCTCGCTCTCGATGTTGAAGAATGAGAAGTCGAGGCTGTTGAAGAGGCCGTTGAGTATGCCGATGCCGATTGAGTCGGTGTGTATGAACTTCCTTATCGCCTCGTATGTGATGTTGTAGATTTCCTTTTGCTTCTTGTGCTTGATGATGCGCAGACCCGATTGGCTCAGCGAGTGGTATTCCTGAATCATCCTTTCGGTGTCCGCCTTGGCTTGCATGGCGTCGTCATAAATCTTTTTAGCCTCGTCCTGCGCCTTCTTGGTCTCCTGCTTGCAGGTATCCATAGCGCGTTCACAAGCCTCTCTCCGCCTCTTGTAGCGGATATGCACGGCTATGCACACGGCGATCATCACCGCGATTGCTGCTATGGGTACTATTGTGTTGAGCATGGCGAAGTTGTTTATGTTTTTTTTCAGTGCGAAATTAGTAATTAATTTCGGTTTAGCGAATTTTTTAGTTACAAATTTCTTTCAAAATGCGTTCCAATGATTTGCCAAGAACGCACAATGCGCCGTCAAGTTGCCATTTTTCTTTGTTTTTTGGGGCAATGTGGTTGGACGTGCAGCGTATTTCGGCGTAATCCACGTGCCGCATTGCGCATGTGTAGCCAAAAGCCGCCGATTCCATGGTCTCGAGGTCGGCTGGAAATTGTTGCAACATCTTGTCCACGTAGCCCTTTTCGGTGCAGATGCGGTTGACGGTATTGACAGTGGCGGTCTGCAAGCCTATGTTTGCCGCCAATTCCTCCGACGCTTTATTATATATGTAGCCGTCGTGGAATGGATACTCGTTGGCGTCGAGGAATATTGAGCCGGTGATTGGCAGGTATCTGCCGTCGTAGCCCTCAAAACCGCAGTCAGCGAAGGTGGCTCTTGTGACGGCGTACATCTGGCAGAGCGTCCTGTCGGCTACAAAATCTCCGGCAATGCCAGCCGTGAGCACCATTCCGTAATCTCTGTCGCGGAGAGCGTTGGTGAGGTGATATATGGTCTGAAAAATTCCCACGCCCGTTATCAATACGTCGATGTCGCTGCTCAAGGACGCCGGTTGCCCAGTCTTGAGGCGTATGAGACTGCCGTCGCCCACCTTCGATAGCTCGTTGGCGCATGACGCACATAATAATAGTTGTCGTGTATGGCTCATTTTTTTGGATTATTTGAAAAATTAACCGTAACTTTGCAGACAAATTTACAAAATATTTTTTTTAGTTGGTATAAATGATTGAATTTATTGAAAATGGTGCTTTGGAGACTTCTGACACGAGGTATCTCAAAGTAGAAAAATACAACGAGGAGGCTACGAAGGGCATTTCGTCCGCCATTAGTTCCATATTGACGCATATCGGCGAGGATACATCCCGCGACGGCATCGTGCAGACCCCGATGAGGGTCGCCAAGGCGTTGCAGGTTTGCACGCAGGGCTATCAGACCGACCCAAAGAAGATACTCGAGGGTGCGCTTTTCCACGAAGACTATTCGCAGATGGTGCTCGTGAAGGACATTGAGCTGTATTCACTCTGTGAACACCACCTGCTGCCATTCTTCGGCAAGGCGCACGTGGCATACATTCCCAATGGCATCATCACGGGGCTGAGCAAGGTTGCCCGCGTGGTTGATGCTTACGCAAGGCGGCTGCAAGTGCAGGAGCGCCTCACGATGCAGATACGCGACTGCATCCAGGAGACCCTTCATCCGCTTGGCGTGGCTGTGGTCATCGAGGCTCACCACCTCTGCATGATGATGCGCGGCGTCCAAAAACAAAACTCCGTGACCACCACGTCGGCGTTCTCGGGCATTTTCCTCAAGAGCAAGGCTACGAGGGAGGAGTTTCTGAGCCTGATACAGAGGTCATTGAGGTAATTATTGATGTATGCCGATAAATAGCAAAAAAATTTTTCTAATTGCCAAAAAAAATATAAATTGCGCGGCGAAATAATATAAAAAGGAAAACATTATAATGAAACCATTGAATATTGCCATCCTTGGCTGCGGCACCGTTGGTGGTGGCGTCGCCAAGATATTGACCGAGCAGAAAGAACTGCTCTCCAAGCGCGCTGGTCGCGAGCTCAACCTCAAAGTGATCGCCGAACTCAAGCCGCAGGCTGCCATCGAGCGTTTTGGTCTCGATCCCAAGTATTTCACCAACAACAGCATCGGCGAGATACTTGACGACCCGGAGATTGACCTCGTGGTAGAGACTATGGGCGGCAAGGGCGACTTCGTGCATGATACTTGTCTCAATGTCTTGAAGCGCGGCAAGTGCCTCGTGACAGCCAACAAGGCGTTGCTCGCCGAGCGTGGCGCCGACATCTTCAAGGAGGCCGCCGACCGCAACCTCCAGCTCGGATACGAGGCTGCCGTGTGCGGTGCTATTCCTATCATCAAGGGCATCAAGGAATGTTTTACCGGCGACATCATCCAGTCCATCAGCGGCATTATGAACGGCACGTCCAACTACATCCTCACACAGATGGAGACACGTGGTCTGGATTTTGGTTCGGCTCTCAAGCTCGCCCAGGAAAATGGATACGCCGAGGCTGACCCGAGCCTCGACCTCAATGGTGGCGACGCTTCGCACAAGTTGATTCTCCTCCTGAAACTCGCTTTCGGACTCACAGTGACTATGGACGAGCTTTCGAGGACCGGCATACAGTTCATCACCAAAAACGACATGGACTTCGCCAAGGAAATCAATGCATCCATCAAGTTGATATGCTTTGCAAAACTCGTTGACAACCAAGTGTTTGCAATGGTTCGCCCGATGGCTGTCAAGAACGATAACACGCTTTCTAACGTCAATTACGCCGTCAATGCCGTCCGTCTCGACAACAAGTATTCAGACACGCACTTCCTCATCGGCAAGGGCGCGGGCAGCACGGAGACTGCAATGTCGATTGTTTCCGACATCATCTTCATCGCACGCCACGGCGATGTGCCGGCATACAACGAGGAGCCCAAATACACACTCGGCGACAGCAAGAAATTGTCGTTCCCGTACCTCATCTCGTTCAAGACCAACAACTTGCCCGGCACCACTGGCATCATCACCACCGCCATCGGCAATCAGGGCATCAACATCGAGACCGTGGGTCACAACCGCCTCGACGACCAGAATGGCATCGCCGACTTCCCCATCGAGACCGAAGAGTGCACGCTCGAGGCCATCGAGAAGGCTGTGGCAGAAATCCGCAAACTCAAAGGCGACCTCCTCATCGACGAGCCGAAGATTATACCGATACTTCATTAACTTAAATCAACCCAAAGAATATGAGCGAACAGAAATACTACTACATCGACAACGGTACTCAAGCGGGTCCCGTTACCGCAGAGGAGCTTCTCGGCAAGATTTCGCCCAATACCGACATCTGGTGTCCGGGTATGTCTAACTGGGCTCCCGCCAATACGGTGCCCGAGGTTTCGGCGTTGCTCGGTGGCGGTGTTGCAGCTCCTGCGCCAAGTGCCATCGACCCTGCCGCTACGCAGTACAATGGCGGTGCAGGCGATTACAATTCTGGCAATTCGCAGAATTATGGCACTACCGACTATGCCAACATCCAGTCGTATAGCAACCCTGATCAGTCCTACGGCAATCAGCAGCAGCCTTACGGCGGTCAGCAACAGCCCTACGGCAACCAGCAGCCCTACGGCAATCAGCAACAGCCATACGGCGGTCAACAGCAGCCATACGGCAACCAACAGCCCTACGGCAATCAGCAGCAACCATACGGTGGTCAGCAGCCCACAGGCAGCAAGCCTGACAACTATCTCGTATGGGCTATCGTCTGCACACTCTTTTGTTGCTGGCCCGTTGGCATTGCGAGCATCGTCAATGCCGCCAAGGTGGATTCAGAATGGAACAAGGGCAACTTTAATGCAGCACGCGAGGCGTCAGAAAAAGCCAAGAAGTTTGCCACCATTTCTGCTGTTCTTGGTGTGATTGCTTGGATTATTATGGTTCTGGCTCAGTTAGCTGGCGGTATGTAATGCAACAGCACCACCACAATTTGATATGGATATTGGCAACCATCGCCGTCATCGCGTTAGTGGCGGTGGTGGTTGTCATTTATCGTAACCACAATCCATTGGAGAGCAATCTGTTCCCCAAGTGTGGTTTCTATGTCATGACGGGATACAAGTGCCCCGGCTGTGGCGGTCAGAGGGCTGTGCATTACCTGCTCAACGGCGAGTTCAGGGAGTCGTTCAGGCAAAACCCAATGTTTCATATCGGGGCGTTGTATGTTTTTGTTGTGTTGTTATTGAAATCACCATTGATGTACCCAAAACACACGCGCCTGCTCAATGTGCTCACCGGCATCCACGCCTGTATGATATGGTTCGTTGGCATCGTTGCCTTCTGGATTTTAAGAAATGTATAAGTAATGTGGGCAGCCAGTCGGTTTGATGATTGGATTGTCCGCAATTATAATTGTAATAATAAACAAAATGATTAAGAAAGTATTATTCAGCATCGTGGCGGCAGGACTCATGCTCCCCGCTGTGGCACAAAACAATGGATTCCAGTTTACCACAATCAAGAAAAACCCCACAACAAAAGTTCAAAACCAAAACCGCAGCAGCACGTGCTGGTGTTTTTCGACATTGAGCTTCTTTGAGGCGGAACTTTTGCGCATGGGCAAGGGTACATACGACTTTTCGGAGGCTTTTGTTGTCAATA
>JAEEGK010013534.1_pt1 | contig 18369 bp, 18 predicted proteins | sample 8958771 | NCBI WGS metagenome assembly JAEEGK01 (sample SAMN16246547, study PRJNA631951) | gut metagenome | biome: gut microbiome; feature: rumen; material: SC-attached | host: Bos | place: Iran: Karaj | collected 2018-10
ATGGGAGTCAGATATTTGATGTCGTTATTGTTGTTCACTTGTGCCATTTTTCTTCTTTTTTTAATTGTTCAACATTAGGCTTGGGCTTCTTCAGCAGCGGCTTCGGCCTTTTTGCGTTTCTTCTCGTTGTAGGCAATAGCGTGCTTGTCGAGCTTCACGGTGAGGAAGCGCAGGATGCGCTCGTCACGCTTCAGTTCGGTTTCGACATCGGCGATCACAGTACCCTCGGCCTTGTACTCAATGAGTTGGTAAAAGCCCGTGGACTTCTTTTGGATAGGATAGGCAAGCTTGCGCATGCCCCAGTTCTCTTCATGAACGATCTCTGCACCTCTGCTGGTCAGTTGATCTTCATACTTCTTTACCGCTTCCTTCATCTGTTCGTCAGACAAAACGGGAGTTAAAATGAAAACGGTTTCGTACTGATTCATAACTGTTTGATTATTAAATAATTAAATTGTTAATAAGGTTTGCTTTATTAGCGGGTGCAAAAGTACGAAAAAAATCTTTATCTGCAACACTTGATTCAAAAAAAGTCTGAATTAGTGCTGAATGACGACTTTTCGTACCGCAACGGCCTTGTCGCTCGCGGCTTTCACGACATAGATGCCCGACGGGAAGCCGTTGGTCGATATCTCATGGCGGTTGCCTTGAAGTGTGCCGTTGTAGCAAACTTTTCCTTGTAGGTCATAAATGCTCAACTCGGCATCGTGCAAGGCCTCGCTGGCCGATACAATAATGTAGGCTGAGGCAGGGTTGAATGAGATGGTCAACGAGACTTCGCTTGATTCAGTGACATAGTCGGGCACGTCGGGTAGCTCCGTATACCAAATGCCACCGGCCATCGGCGAAGCGTAGATGAGATTCCCGTTGATGCAGATGTCGAGGATGGGGCCGTCTACGGGGATGTGTTCCATTTGCTGCCACGCATCGCTGCTGTCGTATTTCAGGTAGATGGAGCCATCTTCGCAGCCCACGGCGATGATGGTGTCGTTGGTGGTTATGTGCCGTATGGTGGCGTCGATGGGCAGCGCGTCGACAGTTTGCCAATGCTCACCCATGTCGTCAGTGAAGTGAAGACCGTGTTCGCGTGTGCCTAGGTATAAGCCGTTGTCATGGTAGCGCAGTGCGGTGTAGTTGACACCCTCGAAGGGAGAGTTGAGTACTTGCCAGTTGGAACCTTGCTCACGGCTGTGGCGCAACACGCCATCGTACGAGACATGATACATGATGCTGCCGTCCCACGTGAGGTCGACGACGTCGATTTCAAGGGGCAGACAGGTGGGTACATACCATTGCTCGCCAAGGCCGTATGAGACATACATCCTGTCCTTGCTTCCTGCTACGATTTGCGAGTCACAGCGCAAAAGGCTTTGAAGCCATTGTGCTTCGGGCAGTCCTGATCCAGCTGAGTTGAACGAAGCGCCTCTGTTGGTGGAGAGGAAACTGCCTAGCATGTCGGTTCCGATGAAGACATTGTTGCCCTCCACCATCATGCCGCGTATTTCCACCGTCCCGATGTTGGTGCTCTGTGTCCATGTGCTGCCATTATCGGTATAGAACATATCGGAGCCGTGAGTGGCAGCCAGCACACGTCCATTGCTGATGCCGATGTTGCCCACAGTGGCAAGGAATGGGGGCGTATTGGTGCGGATCCAGCCAGTGCCGTCGCTGTTGCCCCGGTAGATGCGGCCTTCAGTGTCACCAACGAAGAGATATCCGTCGCGGGCATCCATGCACCATAGGTTATTCGACGGGAGGTTGGCGTTGAAGTCATGCCATGTGTTGCCATTGTCGAAGGTGGCGAAGACGCCTTGCCCGATGCAGGCGGCGTAAAGAGTGTCGCCCAGATGGGCATAGCCTTTGGCTTGTTTGTTGAGGTTGGCGCTTGTCCAGGTGTCGCCGTTGTCGCTGCTCATCATAACGCCTTGACCGAGAACGGTGGCGAAGACCTTCCCGCTATGGCAGTAAATGCCGAGGACGTCAGAGTTCAGGCCGTTATTGCACGATTCCCACGAGGCTCCGTCGTCGAAGGAGCGGTAGATGCCTCGTCTGTAGGTGGCGATGAACGCAGCGTCTTCATTGTCAGCCATGTAATAAGGATAACGCACGTCACGGGGGAAAGCGTCTGAGAGGTATTCTCCCTGTGTGCCGTTGATGGATTGATATACGCCTTGCACGTAGGTGGAGGCGATGAGCGAGCCGTGGTGGACTAGTATGTGTTTGATGTAATGGTTGTGTAGGTAAGGGTCGGGTGTCCAGTGGAGACCACCATCGATGGTGCGGAAAATGTTCTCGTCGGTGGCTAGAAAAACAGTGTCGTTATAGGTGACGAGGCATTTGGTGTCGCACGAGGTGAGGCCGTTGTTGCGAAACTCCCAATTAAGACCATGGTCGCTGCTCACCAAAACGCCACCGCCCGTAGCAGCGTAATACAGGCTGTCAGTGCAGAGGATGCTCCTGACGTAGCGTCCTTGTGGTCCGTTCATAGACTGCCATTGCGCATCGGCATCGTTGAAAAGCAGTATAAAGGCGCAAAGTAGGAATAGGGTAGGGTTTTTCATTTAGTTTGTCGCGTTGGTGAGTAGGATGCGCTCAAGCATAAACTCCGCTGCATGGCCGTCGCCGAAGATTTCGGGGAAGGCGGTCGGTGGATTGTTCTTGAAATATTGCCATGCCTGCATGATACGGTCTTCGTCTGCGTCGGCGAGGATGGCGTTACCTGTTTCCACAATCTCCACCCATTCAGTCTCATGTCTAAAGATAATGCAGGGCTTCTGGAAGAAGTAGGCCTCCCTTTGAACGCCACCCGAGTCAGTCATGATGAGTTGGGCATGACGTTCCAAGGCAATGATCTCTAAGAAGGATACGGGCGGGATGAGGTTGATACTCTGGCTGTTGAAAATTTGTTTCTGTATGCCTTCGTCGAGATTGGTCTTCAGGAGTTTGGCTGTTCTGGGGTGTAGCGGCAACACGACCTGGCACTCTTTTGAAAGTTGAATAAGTGCCTTGAAAATCGCACACAGTCTTTCAGGTTGGTCGGTGTTGCTGTCGCGATGGATGGTGGATAGGATGAAAGGCTTGCCGGTCAGCCCTAGGCGTTGTATGATGTCGGTCTTCTCTTCAGCGATGTCGGCAAAATGCAGGCTGTTGTCGTACATGATATCGCCACAATGGTATACTTTCGGGTTGTCAATGGTGAAATGTCCGTCGTTGTCCATCGGGAAGCCTTCGCGTTTCAGGTTCTCCAATCCGGCCATGGTGGGCGTGAAGAGCAGGGTGGAGCAGTGGTCGCACACGATGCGGTTGATCTCTTCGGGCATGCTCTTGTTGAATGAACGCAGTCCAGCCTCGATATGCACGATGGGCACATGGATCTTGGCGGCGGCCACGGCGCCGGCAAGGGTCGAGTTGGTGTCGCCATAAAGCACGATGAAGTCTGGTCGCTCCTTTATTAATATGGCCTCGATGCCCTCAGTCATGCGGGCGGTCTGAACGCCGTGTGAGGCCGATCCGACGTGGAGGTTGTAGTCGGGACGCGGGATCTGCAGTTCGTCGAAGAAGACTTGCGACATGTTGTCGTCGTAGTGCTGTCCTGTGTGGACGATAACCTCTTGAATACGGTCGGCATAGTGGTTGCGGATGGCGCGGCTCAGTGCAGCAGCTTTGATGATTTGGGGACGTGCCCCGATGGTGGTGACGAGTTTCATGGGCGATTTGGTTTTTCAGAAGGTCATGTCCCCGTGGTCGAGGAAACTATAGTAGCGTTCGTTGCCTATGATGATATGGTCTTTCACTGTGATGTCAAGCAGCTTTCCGGCCGCTACCAGTTTTTGGGTCAGTTTGCGGTCGTCGGCGCTGGGCCTCGGGTTGCCCGACGGATGGTTGTGCCCTACAATGATGCAGGTGGCGTTGAGTTTCAGGGCGTTCTTGAAGATGATTTTCGGGTCGGCGATGACATGGGTGGTGCCGCCATTGCTGATGCATTTCACATCCAGCGCGTGGTTGCTTTGGTCGAGGAAAAGGACCAGGAAATGTTCTTGCCTTATATCGTCGATATGGGGCAGGAACCGCTCATACGCGTCTTTGGAGTCTTTCACTTCGGCGGGCACGGCGGCTTCGGCGGCGCGACGGCGTTTACCGAGCTCTAAAGCCGCCATAATGGTGATAGCTTTGGCTTCGCCAATGCCTTTGTGCTGCATCAGGTCGTCCAGGGTCAGGTTGGAGAGCGCGATGAGATCGTTGTCGACACTGTCGAGGAGGGAACGGGCCACATCTACGGCTGATCGCCCTTCACTTCCAATGCGCAAAAGTATGGCCATCAATTCAGCATTACTGAGTGCCGCTTTGCCTTTGGCCATCATCTTCTCGCGTGGCTGGTCATCGGGAGCCCATTCTTTTATGGATTTCTTCTCAGTCATATTGAAGGGTGGTTTTGGGCGGTAAAGATAGGGATTTTTGACTTACTACAAGCAAAAAAGCCTCTTCCACAATGTAGAAGAGGCACCAACATGTATGAATAAAACTTCCAATTATGCCAATTTTGCCGTGAACTTCGACAGCTTCGACTTCAGGTTGGCGGCTTTGTTCTTGTGGATGATACCGCGCTTTGCGACCTTGTCGATGATGGAGTACAACTTCGAAAGCTGACCCTCGGCCTCCGACTTGCTGGTTAAAGCCCTGAATTTCTTGACCTCGTTACGCATGTTCTTGGCATAGTAACGGTTGTGCAAACGTCTTTTTTCTGTCTGACGAATTCTCTTTAATGCATCTTTGTGGTTTGCCATATCTTTACTTCCTTTTTTGCTTTATTTCTTTTTAATTCGGGCTGCAAAATTACAACTTTTCTCTGAATTGACACTCAAAAACTTGAAATTTTTTCTTATTTGGATGCAATGGTTTGATTTATAATATGTTGAAAGCCATTTTGTCTTCATTCTCACGATGGACGATTTCGCCAAGTCTTATATTAATAAAGGTGTTCTTTTCTAGATCTTTTCCACTGGCTATGATGGGGATGTAGTTTTCTCCATATCCACGAGCGAGGCCTTTGCTGTCGATGCGTTCAATGAGCATTTTCTGATTGCGTCCTTGCATCATTTCAAAATACTTGATCTTGTTCTCCAACGAAATCTGCCGTATCACCTCGCTGCGTTCGGTCTTGATGGGTTCGGGAACTTGGTCGGGCATCGTGGCAGCCTTGGTTCCGGTGCGCACCGAATATTTGAAGGTGTGGATGTGGCTGAAACCGATTTCCCTCGCAAAGTCGCAACTTTCCTTGAAGGTCTGCTCGGTCTCGCCTGGGAAGCCCACGATGATGTCGGTCGTGAGGTTGAAGTCGGGGCGATAGTCTTTGATGCGTTGGCACATGTCGCGGAACTGGGCGACGGTGTAGAACCTATGCATGCGTTTCAAGGTATCATCGGAGCCGCTTTGTAGGCAGATGTGCATATGTGGGGCGAGTTTCTCGTGCTGGAACAGGCTCAGAAAACGGTCGCTGAACTGGTCGGGCTCGATAGAGGAGACACGCACGCGGAAGTCGCCATTAATCTCAAGGATGTTTTCGACGAGTTGCTCGAAGTTGGTGCCTTCATATTGGTAACGTCCCATGTTGACACCCGTCAGCACGACTTCCTTGAAGCCGTGGGCGACGATCTCGCGCACATTGTTATAGATGTCTTCAGCTGGACGGCTGGTGGCTCTGCCTCTGACCATGGGGATAATGCAATAGGAACAGAAGTTGTTACAGCCGTCATGGATCTTGATGAGGCTACGGGTGTGGAAGGTGTCGAAGGCAGGTTGATAGCTGAAGAGGTCGCGGTCGTAGCCCTCGGGGTCGCTGTGACCCGTGCGGAAATGCTCGTCAATGATGTCGAACAAGGCGGCCTTCCTTTCATTGTCGATGACATAGTCGGTGATGCCCGATTGCAAAAGTTCTGCTTTTCGATGGTTGACCATGCAACCGGTGACGGCAATCAAAGCCTTGGGATGCTTGCGTCGAATCTGACGGATGGCCTGACGGCATTTCTGGTCGCTGGTGTTGGTGACGGTACAGGTGTTCACGACGAAGATGTCGGCGGCACTATCGCCGTCGGCAATCTCATAGCCTGCCGCCTTGAAACGCGACGCCAAGGCATCGGTTTCAAACAGGTTTACTCGGCAACCTAAGGTTTTGAAGGCGATTTTCTTCATCCGATGAGTTCTCCTTCGATGGATAAAGGTGAGGCAGACGTAACCTTGACATTCACAATCTGCCCAATGAGGCTTTTGTCGCGTGAGGCGAAACGGATAACGATCTTGCCTTCGGTGTGGCCGGTGAGATAACCGTTCTTGCGGTCCTGGCTCTCAACGAGCATCTTGACGGTCTGCCCAATGAGGCCTTGGTTGTAAACGAGGCTGTGCTTCATCAGCTCCTCGGTGAGGCGGTGGTAACGTTCGCGTTTCACTTCCTTCGGCACATCGTCGTCCCATTCCGAAGCCACGGCACCGGGTCGCACGCTGTACTGTGCGATGAACGCCATGTTGTATTTGAACTCCTCCATGGCCTTACGCGTGTTTTCGAACTCCTCTTCGGTCTCGTGCGTGAAGCCCACGATGATGTCAGTGAAAATGGTGGCAGTGGGGAGTTTCTCGCGGATGGTCTGGATGATGTGACGGTAGGTCTCCAGGTTGTGATGGCGGTTCATGCGTTGCAGCATGTTGTCGTCGCCCGATTGGATGGGGATGTGGATCTGTTTGCCGAGGCAGTCGTACTGCGCCATCACCTCAATGACGTCGTCTTTCATGTCACGAGGGTGCGGAGCAGTGTAGTACACCCAAAACTCCTTGCCGCTGGCTTTGCCAAACTCGCCCACGCGGCGCAGCAATTCTGCAAAGTTGATTTCTTCGCCCTTTTTGTCGAGGCCGTATGAGTTGACGTTCTGTCCAAGCAGGGTGATGCTCTTGTAGCCTTTCTCAACGAGTTCTTTCAACTCTGCAAGAATCTCTTCCGAGGGACGTGAAACCTCGCGGCCACGGGTGTAAGGCACGGCACAATAAGTACAGAACTTGTTGCAACCGTTCTGAATAGGGATGAAGGCCTCAAAGTTGGAGGTCTGCGTCGGTGTAATGGCCCAGAACTTGTCCATGTTGGCCGACGGGTTGATCTTGTCGTCCTTGTGGAATAAAGGCGCCAACGGCTTGACCACAGGTTGATATTCTATCTCTTCTCCGTAGCGCAACGAAGCGGGCGTGACAATGCCGTATTGGCGGATCATGTCAGGGAAGTTGGGCAGTTCATTCATTGCGAAGACCAGGTCGAAGAGCTTGAGGAAACGCAGACGATCGGCAGGCAGGATGCAACCCGAAACGAAAGTGATGACGTTCTGGCGGTTTTTCATGGCATTCCATTTCTCGATGCGGCCATACACCTTGTCGATGCCTTTCTGGCGCACCGAGCAGGCGATGATGCCGAGGATGGTGGCCTCGTCTTCCTTGTCGGTCTCGACAAAGCCCATGCCGTTGAGTACCGTGCGGACACGCTCCGTGTCGCTCAAGTTCATTTGGCAGCCCAAAGGGAGAAGATAGTATTTCATTTAATTGATAATTGACAATTGATAATTGATAATTGTCGCTTCGCGTCATTGCGAGGAGGAACGACGAAACAATCTAGAGAAAAACTTCATGCCTAGACTGCTTCGTTCTTCGCAGTGATGCGAAGCATGTCTGAATCGGCCTGCAAAAATACGCTTTTTTATTCAGCCGTAAATCAAGTTGATGATGTCGCGGATGATTTCATTTTTGATATCATGTTCGGGCGCGGCCTTGGTGCTGGCGCCTTTCAGCATCTGTTCAGCATGTTGGATGACCTCTGGTTCAAGGCAGTCCGTTGCGATTTGCACGTCCTTGATGCGGGCATTGGCTTCGTCGACATGAAGGGCAATCTCGATGCCGCCCCAGGGGAAACGGGCTTTTTTGGTGGTCTTGAACTGTCTCCATCTGCCGAAGAGGAACTCGTCTGATGCGATATGTTCCCGGATGGCTTGCACCTCCTCATTATTAATAAAGGTGTCGAAATCGAGCATGGTGGCCTTGCCGTCATAGACCTTTTCAAATGAAGCAATCAGAGGCTGCTTAATGTTCTCGGAGGTCAGCTCGGGGACGAGCTCGCTGAGGTTGATGACACGGCTGGCCACGCTCTTCACACCGTTTTTCATCAGTTTGGCCTTGTCGACGATGAGGTAGCGCTGCATCATGGCGCCGTCGGTCTTGATGAGGATGGTGCCATGGTGCAGGTTGTTCTTCTGCCCTTTCGAAAAGGCATTGCCGCTGAATTTGCGTCTCTCGCAAGTAAGGTCGTTGCGGCCTGAGATTTCAGCGTGCAGTCCGTAGGATAGGAGCGCGTCTTGAATCACAGAGAGTTGCTTTTTGACGTCATACAGCGACTTATCAGCGATTAAGGAGAAGTTGATGTTGCCCAGGTCGTGGTAGACGGTGCCTCCACCCGTGCCACGGCGCATGAGGTGACCGCCTTCGTCAAGCAGCAGCTGCACGTTGCACTCGGAGTAAGGATTCTGGTTGTAGCCGATGACCACGGTCCTTTGGTTTTTCCAAAGGTACATCGTGACGGTGTCTTCCTCCTGATGCTCGGTGAGGTATTGCTCCACGGCGCGGTTGAGGAAAGGATCGTATTGGTTGCTGATGAGAATTTGAAGGTGATGCATGGAGTTTTCTTGTTTCGGTTGACACACGGTTGACACAGGTGGGGCAAATGTAGGGCAAAAATAGTGCAAAAAGAAAACCCTAACTCTGATTTTCAACGGGTTAGGGTTTGTTTTTTGTAGTCTCTCCGGGATTTGAACCCGAGTTACCAGGATGAAAACCTGACGTCCTGACCAGACTAGACGAAGAGACCGCTTCGTGTCATTTTTGACGCTGCAAAAGTAGATAAAAAATCGTTACCAACAAGTTTTTCGATGAAAAAAAACTCAACTTTTTTGTAAGTTGTTGATTTTTAATCAAACAAATCAGATTATTCGAATAACATCGAGACTTGAAACAATTTGTTTCGGAGTTGGTCGATAGGAGCTGTGTAAATGAAGGCTGGGTTCTTTACAATGTCGAGCAATCCATAGCTCATTTTGACTTCAATGCCCATCTTGAACCATTGGTTATAGATGTCGAATCCCGCACCAAGCTCGGCAGCGAAATCGAAGCGCTTCGTGACGAGGTTGTTGATGAATTCATGTCCATTGATACTTTCCTTGTTGTCTTTCTGTGAAGCCAAGTCGAGTTTCGGATTGATACCGCCCATGACATAGGCACCGATGTTGTTGTAACGCTTCGAACGGTATTTGATATTGAGTGGGAATTCCACAAAGGTGGTGCCAATGGACTTGGTGAATGCCCGCATTTCCATGTTGCCGCTTTTGTCTTTGATGCCAATGTTGTAGCGCATTCGGCGTTCGCTGAAACTAAGAGAGGGTATAAAACGCAGGTCAAAATAACGGCCGAGGCGTTTGCTGCCAATGATGCCTACGGTGAAACCTGGTGTCTGTAGAGTCTCTATGTTATAAACATATAGACATTGCGTGTTGGGAAGACTGTAGTTTCCGTTTGGCCATGAATCGGCTGGCTGGGCGATGTTCTGGTAGTTTTCAACGGTTTTGACCGTGTAACACATCTGGTTGAACGCCAACAAAAAGCCGAAATGATAAGGTTCCTGTTCGTATTTGGGCAGATAATGGATGACTCTCCTTTGGGCTTTAACGGGCATGACCGTTGCGGCAAGCAACAGCGTGACGGCCAATATTCTCAGAACTTTTTTCAAAATGCAGTGATTTTATGAGAGTTTAACGATGGTTGTTCGTTTTTATTGCGGAAAACTGGCGGCAAAATTAGTAAAAAATCAATTATTTCAGGCTTTTAAAGCAGTGTATAATGTGGCAATCCCGAATGTAAGCGGCTTTGCTTGTCCATTTATTAGCCCATGTTGTTTCATCATCTCAAGAAACACAATCGGTTTGGGGAAATGCTCCACTGACTCGGGAAGATAGGAATATGCGTTGTGGTCCTTGGAAACCATCTTTCCGATTTTTGGCAGGATGTGCTTGAAATATAGACTGTATAGCTGTTTGACTGGGAATTTGTCAGGCATGGAGAATTCCAAGATGAAGACATGCCCTTGTGGCTTCAATACGCGCCGGATTTCCGATAGTCCTTGCTCCAAAGCCTCAAAGTTCCGTACACCGAACGCCACTGTGATGGCATCGAAAGAGTGGTCCTCAAAAGGCAAGGCAGCCGCGTCGCCTAGGTGCAGTTCGATTTGGTTTTCAAGGTCTTGGCATTTCACTTTCTCTTTTCCGATGCTCAGCATCTTCTCCGATATATCCATACCGATGATGTGTGCCTGTGGATTGTATTTCGCCAAGGCAATAGCCAAATCAGCCGTACCCGTGGCAAGGTCTAAAATGGTTTCAGGATGGCTTTTTGCGACGACTTTAGCGGTCTTGCGTCGCCACACCTTATCTATATTAAGGGAAAGCAGATGGTTGAGCACATCATACTTGGGCGAGATGCGGTCAAACATGTCGGCGATGGGGGAGACGCTCATTTTAGGTATGGGCTTAGCTTTTGGAGGATGCGCTCAGGTGTGATGCCATTCATGCACATATAATCGCCGCGCAAACAGCGTTTGTTGCCGTATACTGAGCAAGGACGGCACGACATCTCTAATTGCACGCAGTCATACGGTTTTTGGTTCCAGCCCAGGAAACCAGCGTAAGGATGGGTGCCACCCCAAATGGATACGACAGGAGTGCCGACCAGGGAAGCTAAATGCATGTTCGCTGAATCCATGCTGAGCATTACGTCTAACTGACCCATCAGACCGAGTTCGCCTTTTAAGCCATGTTGGCTATTGGCAGGTTGAACATGGCTGTATTTGGCGCAAAGCCTTTCAATTTGCTCGTTTTCTTCCTTGCCTCCGCCGAAAAGGAAAATGGTCGTGTTCTCTCTCTCGTCTAATGCTTTGATGACATGCTCCATTTTCTCCATCGGATAGACTTTGGCCTCGTGTTTGGCAAAGGGCGCGATGCCAATCCATGTTTCACTGGGCGTCTTTTGTGTTTCGCAGAAAGCAGAAAAATCGAGTTTGGCGAATTGAGGTTTCACTGGAAACCCCAACTGCTCCAATACTTTGGAATAACGCTCAAAAGAAGTGGCTTGCTGGATGAAAATCTTATTTTCCTGTCGGGTCAACGCTTTCTTGCTCTTGCGGCCTTTGTCGATTTTGGCGATTTCCTTTCGGTGCAGACAACCTTCGGTACGCAACCCCCAAGTGCGCAACACGTCATGGAAATCAGCGATGTAGTCAAAGTCACTCAAATGGGCATCTTTCCAGAGCCGGCAGAGTCCGAACAAGCCCTTGTGGCGACCTTGTAGGTCGGCGGCGATAAAATGCACATTCTTGGGTAATTGCTCAAACAACGGTCTTGCCATTTCACGACTGAGCATAGTAATGTCCAAATCTGGGTGTTGTATAGCCAAATCGTGGACGACAGGCACGCTCATGGCGATGTCGCCCAAGGCAGAGAAACGTATGATGAGGAGCTTTTTCATTTTTGCCCGTAAAGCACTGGATTCAATGCGGGGTCGTTGTACATCTTCATCTGCTTATAGACCTTCATCACCTTCTCACCTTTTTTGTAGCACTCCATCAGTTGGTCAATGGCGGTACAAAGGTCGGTGTTCTGTTCCCTCAAAACATCCAGCTTGGCTTGGCATCTAGCCTTGTGTTCTTCGCTGACATGGGTGCGTTCCACTTCCGCTTTCATGTGGTAAATCTTCAGTTGCAGGATGGACAGCCGGTCGATAGCCCAAGCAGGGCTCTCTGTGTTGAGCGTGGCATTAGGCAATGGCTCAACACGCTGGAACAATAGTACATAGTAGCCGTCAATCATTTCTACGAGGTCGGTGCGGTCCTGGTTCGACTTATCAATGCGGCGCTTCAAAGCCAAAGCTTCCACAGGGTCGATGTTAGGGTCACGGATGAGGTCTTCCAAATGCCACTGCACCGTGTCGATCCACACCTTATTATAAAGGTACCATTCGATGGTCTTTTTATCATAGGGATTGTTGCAAGGATGGTCCACATCGTCAAACTTATGGTAGTCTTCGATGGCCTGGTTGAAAATGGGGAGGATGGGTGCGGTGGATAGAATGGTCATAGCGGATGATTTTGATAAAGGAAAAACGCTCCGCTGGCGCGTTTTATTGCCAACGGAGCGTTTTAGAGGTTGAATTAGTGCAGCTTGGCTAACGCGGTCTTGATCCTTCTAGCGGCCTCAACTAATTTATCCAACGAGGTGGCGTAGGAGAGGCGGATGCAGTCGTCATTGCCGAACGATTTGCCGGCAACGCAGGCCACTTGGGCGTTGTAGAGCAACCACATGCAGAGGGCGTCGCTGCCCTTGATGACGGTCTCGCCATCAGTCTTACCGAAGTATGACTTCATCTCTGGGAACACGTAGAAGGCACCGGCAGGGGTATTGCACTTCACGCAAGGGATCTCGTTCAAAAGCCTCACGAGAGTGTCGCGACGCTCGCGGAAGTTCTTCAGCATGTTCTGGATCTCAGGCGAGTTCTCAGGACACAGCTCAAGGGCCTTCACGGTGGCGGCTTGTGCGATAGTGCAGATACCGGAGGTGATTTGGCCTTGGATCTTGTTGGTGGCCTTCACAATGGCTTGCGGGGCGGCAATGTAGCCGATGCGCCAACCCGTCATAGCATAGCCTTTGGCCACACCGTTGACAATGACGAGACGGTCTTTCAGGAAGTCGAACTGGCCCATGCTCTCATGCTTGTGTTCATATTGGATGAACTCGTAGATTTCATCGGAAATGATGATGATGTTGGGATATCTTCTCAGCACCTCGGCGATGGCGGTCAGTTCAGCCTTGGTGAAGACGGAGCCGCTGGGGTTGCAAGGTGTGTTAATGAGCAAAGCCTTGGTCTTGGGTGTGATGGCCTTTTCAAGTTGCTCGGCAGTAATCTTGAAGTCATGGGCCATGTCACTCTTGACGATGACGGGAACACCACCGCTCAGCTTCACCATTTCGGGGTACGATACCCAGAACGGAGCAGGGATGATGACTTCGTCTCCGTCGTTGATGATGGCCAAAAGCACGTTGTTGATGGCTTGCTTGGCACCGTTCGAGACGAGGATGTCTGTGTCCTTGTAGTCGAGGCCGTTGTCGCGTTTCAGCTTGTTGGCGATAGCCTTGCGCAGTGCGGGCGTACCAGGCACGGGTGGATAGTGCGTGTCGTTGTTGTTGATGGCGTCGATGCCGGCTTGCTTAGCCGATTCGGGCGTGTTGAAGTCGGGTTCGCCGATGCTCAAGCTGATGACGTCGATGCCTTGGGCTTTCAGTTCACGGCTCTTGTTGGTCATGGCCAGAGTGGCTGACTCAGCCATGTTCAAAACTCTGTTCGAAAGAATGATTTCGCTCATGATATTATGGTTGATTGTTTGTTGTTTAATTGGAGGGCAAAAGTAGGCCTTTTTTGCTTCCAAGGCAACGGTTTTTGTTTTTTTTTGTTGTTTGTTGGCTTCGTGTATTGTTTTTTTCTATTTTTGTCGCCAAATAGAAATGAATTTGGTGCAATATTTGCAGATACCAAAGGGTTAAAAATTGAAGTTATGTGTAAAGCAATGAAACATTTGATGACGGCGCTCCTGATTTTTGTTGTAGCGCCATTTGTAAAGGCTCAAGTGCATGTTGGCGATATTCTTTGCGAAGATGGTGCCATCGTTAGCCCTGCCGGTTTCGTGTTTTCGGAACATAACGCCATAGGCGTAGTGTTCTACGTTGATGCCTCAAGACAGCATGGCTGGGCAGTGGGCTTGCAAGACCTGGGCGAGTACGCTTGGGGACCCAACAGCAAAGATACGCCTTTGCGTAACTGCTCGAACAGACAACAGGCTTTGAACGACCTTGATGGCTATTCCAACACCAAAACCATTATTGAGGGAGGATACGACATTGAGTTTCCGGCTTTTGACTCCCTTGACTTCAAAAACGGTTGGTATTTGCCTGCCATAGGTCAGCTGAGACGCCTTTATTCCAAACTGGACAAGGTGGATGAAAGCCTTTCTGCGGTTGGAGGCACGCCTTTTTCAGACAATGGAGAATGGGAGTATTGGTCGTCGACTGAAAGCTATATCTGCGATGCTTGGTTCTTGGATTCATTTGGCAAGTTGAATAACAAAGACTACAGTTATAATGGCAATAAGGACGATAGAAGATTCGTTCGTGCGGTGAGAAACTTCTGAGTCTAAGTCATCTGTCAAAATGCCTCTGCACACAACCTCGTGCAGAGGCATTTGTTTTTGAAAGAAAAGCCGTATTTTTGCAGCCAAATTGAAGATTACGACATGGTTAAAACTCAGAATAAATGAACAACTGGATTATCATTGCACTCATGTCTGCCGGCCTTTTGCTAATGGTCGCTGCACTGATTATTTTGCTTCGTCTGTCAAAGATGAAGGACGCTGAACTGCGCAATAGCGGCAAAATGGAGTTAAAGGTTCAAGCGCTTAAAATTATTATGCCGCTCAAGGTTCAGGCGTACGAGCGTTTTCTGCTCTATCTGGAACGGGTGCAATTGCCTCAATTAGTAAAACGCATCTATACGCCTGGCATGGAGAAAGGCACCCTGCATCTCCTACTATTGCAAAATGTTCGTGAGGAGTTTGAGCATAACCTCGCCCAGCAACTCTATGTCTCCAACTCTACATGGAATGCTGTGGTGAACGCCAAGGAAGAACTTGTCAATCAAATCAATACGACTTTTGAACAACTGAAAGACGAAGAAGATGTTTCCATTTTGGCGCAAAGCCTCGTGGCTTTGCCCAATCCTATGGTGGAGCAAGCTGTTACCGTCTTGAAACGCGATTTTGAACGCTTGCTGTAATAAAATGCAGTTTTTGCCGTTCACTTATAAACACTGGAATACATGAAGTTTACCGCTACCCAAATCGCCGAAATCCTTGAAGGTAAGGTGGAAGGCAACCCCAATGCAGAGGTCTGGAATGTGGCCAAAATCGAAGAAGGCGCACCAGGCATGATTAGCTTTCTGGCGAATCCGAAATACACGCACTATATCTACGAAACCCGGTCAAGCATCGTCATCGTGAATGATGACTTCGTGGCGACGGCGCCCATCCAGGCCACCTTGATCCGTGTGCCCGATGCTTACGCTTGTTTTGCCAAATTACTGGTTTTCTACGACCAGATGATGCAGAACAAGCAAGGGGTCTCTTCGTTGGCTTTTGTTTCCTCAACGGCGCAGTGTGGTGAGAATTTGTATCTCGGCGAGTTCACCTTTGTGGGTGAGAATGCCAAGATCGGCAACAACGTGAAGCTTTATCCCCAAGTGTATGTTGGGGATGGTTGTGTGGTGGGTGACAACACGGTGCTCTATCCTGGCGTGAAGCTCTACCGCAATACAGTGGTGGGGAACAACTGTATCCTTCATGCCGGTGTGGTCATCGGTGCCGATGGCTTCGGCTTCGCTCCACAATCAGACGGACATTACGAGAAGATTCCGCAAGTGGGGAATGTGGTTATTGAGGACAATGTGGAAATCGGGGCTAACACCACCATCGACCGTGCCACCATGGGCTCTACACGTATCCACAAAGGGGTGAAACTTGACAATCTCATCATGCTGGCTCACAACACCGAAGTGGGGGAGAATACTGCCATGGCTGCCCAGACGGGCGTGAGCGGTTCAACACATATCGGCAAGAATTGTGTCATCGCAGGTCAGTGCGGTTTTGTGGGACATATCAAAGTGGCCGACGGTACCCAAATCGGCGCGCAATCGGGTATTTTGGGCAATATTCGTAAGGCTGAGGCACTGATGGGTAGTCCGACCCAGCCCCTGCGTGAGTATCTCAAGTCAATGGCTTACATTCGCCGCCTTGATGAGATGTCGAAGACCATTGACGATCTGAAAAAACAAGTCGAAACGCTGAAAGGCAAGGAATGACTTCCTGCGATTAAATCCAGCCTTTGATGCGGTAGTAGGCTAGGGCGAGGTATTCCCTGACACAGGTGATTTCCAACTTCAAGTAATTGAAAAAAGTATAGCGCATTTTGATGCTTTCCACTGAGGGGATGACTTTGTTTCCCCCCAATTTCTGCTTTTTCAATGAAAGGTCAAAATCAACAGTGGCAGGGTATGCCGCTTTGCCGATGACGTTTTGGAATCCAACCTTATTGAGGCATTTCACCGTGCGCCTGAGATGCTCGGGCGAGGTGACGATAAGGAATTGTTCTTCGGCCAACTCGGGATAGGTGGCCATGAGCTCCAGTGCTTGTGAGCGTGTGTTAGTGCCTTCGGTCATGTAGCGGATACTATCAATGCCACCTTGGCGCAGAAGTCGCGTCATCTCTGTTTGACAGAGCGAGTCTTCGGGATGCACCAAAAGGACAGGAACATCAAAATGTCGGGCTAAGGCAGCTGTGTGGTAGAGTCGCATCAGGTTATCCTCGGAGGGCATTCCTGCACCACCAAACATCACCACTTGACAAGGTCGGAAGATTACGACATCGTCGTTGGGGGTTTGTCCAAGACGATAGTGCATGTAAAACGGTGCAGAGGTGAAAGCCAATACAATCATCGCAGCAAATACGATGCCGAAGGTTAAAAATACGATTTTTGTTATTCTTCTTAAGTATCTCATTATGTGTGGATTCTGATAAATCATTTTCTTAAAAATGTTCAAAGATACGGTTTTTTTTTGCACTTGTAGAATAATTTCCTATTTTTGCGCGTTTTTTGTGGAAAGTATCCACGAATATATTTTTTTATGGAGAAACAATGTACGCTCAAAAATAGAGTCAGTGTCAGAGGAGCAGGCCTCCACACGCGTCAGTGCGGCACCCTCACCTTTAACCCGGCTCCCATAAATTCTGGAATTCGTTTTCGTAGAATTGACTTAGAGAACCAACCTATCATTGAAGCCGATGTTGACAATGTCATCGATACTGCCCGTGGTACCACCCTCGGCAAAGGTGGCGTGAAGATTTATACTGTCGAGCATGTCTTGGCTTCCTTGCGTGGTATGGGCATCGATAACGTATTGATTGACATTGATGTGGAAGAGACGCCCATCATGGATGGTAGTGGTAAGTTTTTTGTCGAAGCCATCCATAAGGCAGGTATCGTTGAACAGAATGCACCTCGCAACTATCTCGTTATTGAAGAACCTATTTCCTATAAGAACGAAGTCTTGGGTATTGAATTGAAGATGGAGCCTGCCGATTCTTTCCAGATTGACGTAAAGGTGAAATATAATACCCGAGTCCTCGATGAACAACATGCTTCATTGCATGACTTGAAGGATTTCGAAAACGAGATTGCCCCTTGCCGTACATTTGTTTTCCTGCATGAGTTGGAGACCCTTATCAGCCGTAACCTCATCAAGGGCGGCGATCTGACCAATGCCATCGTGTTCGTCAACCGTAATGTCTCTTCCGAGGAACTGGACCACATCGCCGCTTTCTTCAAGAAGCCGAAAGTCACGGTGAAGGAATGCGGTATCCTCTACAACGTGGAACTCTATTTCGACAACGAGCCCGCCCGTCACAAGCTGTTGGACGTCATCGGCGACCTCACCCTGGTCGGCCGTCCCATCAAGGGCAAAGTGACGGCTGTGAAGCCCGGTCATTTCTCCAACACGGCTTTCGCAAGAAAGATTAAGCACACCTTATTATACTAATTATGAACCAGCCTTTAGCCTATATCCACCCTAACGCCCGCATTGCGGAAGACGTGAAGATTGAGGCGTTCGCTTGGATTGGCGAAGACGTGGAGATTGGTAGCGGCACTTGGATTGGTCCCAATGCTGTCATTATGGACGGTGCCCGCATCGGCAAAAACTGCAAGATTTTCCCTGGCGCGGTCATTTCGGCCATCCCTCAAGACTTGAAATACAAAGGTGAGACCACCTATTGCTATATCGGCGACGGCACCGTGGTGCGCGAGTCGGCGACGGTCAACAAAGGCACGGTGGCTTCAGGCAAGACCGTGGTGGGTAAGGACTGCCTGCTGATGGCGTTCACCCATGTGGCTCACGACTGCTACCTCGGCGACCATGTCATCATGGCCAATGCTGCCACGCTGGCCGGTCATATCACCGTCGACGACTGGGCCATCTTTGGTGGTCTGGCCGCGGTGAGTCAGTTTTGCCGCATCGGTGCACACGTGATGATTTGCGGAGGCGCTATGGTGAACAAGGACATTCCTCCATTTGTCAAGACGGGAACGGGTCATCCGGTGTGTTATGCTGGTGTTAATTCCATCGGCCTGATGCGTCGTGGCTTC
>JAEEGK010013536.1_pt1 | contig 18367 bp, 11 predicted proteins | sample 8958771 | NCBI WGS metagenome assembly JAEEGK01 (sample SAMN16246547, study PRJNA631951) | gut metagenome | biome: gut microbiome; feature: rumen; material: SC-attached | host: Bos | place: Iran: Karaj | collected 2018-10
CTGGACATAGGTATATTACTTTTTATAACAAAAAAGGAAATCTAATTTTTAAAGAAATTATTAATAATATTTTTCATGGAGCTAAACATCTTGCTGATAAAAATATATGCTTATATATAAAAAATATTAACGTTATAGTCATTTTGATATCATTAACATCTTATTCAGATAAAAATAAAAGTTTTTTATTGTTTTATGATATGAATGAAAGAAAATATAATTTATTAAATAATGATAGTTTAACGATTATTACAAAGGAAAGTATTTTAGAACCCTTTATTATATCAATAAGCACTGATAATGATTATTTATATAGCTTAAATTCAGAAGCAATTATTCAAAAGTGGGATTGTAAATCTTCTACATGCATTCAAAAAATAAATATTAATAATAATATTAAAAATAATTTAATTAAAATAAATTCTACTTTTCATTTACCTAATAATAAAGATTATATTAAAAGTTATAATATTTATTCAGCAACAAATATTAATAAAAATTTGAAACAAAATATTTTTAAAAATAATTTAACAAAAAAAATAATTATTCAAAATATTTCTTCAATAAATCAAAATAATAATATAAATAATAATATTAATAATAACATAAATATAAATATAAATTATAATAATAATAATAATAACAATAATAATAATATTAATAATATAATAAATAAAAATAATAAAAATTCTCAAACTGATAATATTGAAATTAAAAACAATAATAGTAATAATGATACAAATATTATTAATTATAATTCTAATAATAATGTCAATAATAATATAAATTTAAATTCAATTTCAATAGAAAGTACAATCCCTTCATATTCAAAAGAAAAAGATAAAATAAGTAGTTATATAAAATCTTATCATTATAAAAATGGTGTATATCCTAAAAGTAATTTAGATTTTTATAAAATTGGAAAATTAATTGGTAGAGGTGGATTTGGTAAAGTTAATTTGGCTCTACAAATAGCCTCAGGTCGTTTAGTTGCAATAAAATCATTTAATAAACAAACTTTAAAAGATAAAAGAGCAAAATTAAAAATTTATCATGAAATTGAAATTTTATCAAAATTACGTAACACTTTTATTTCACAAATTTTAGATTTTTTTGAAACTGAAAAATATATAATAATTGTTATGGAATATATATGTGGAGATTTATTAAATTTTGTAAGAAAAAGAACAAAAATAAATGAAAATATTGCAAAAATAATTTTTAAACAAATAATTTTGGGATTAAAATATATTCATTCAAAAAATATAGTTCATAGAGATATAAAATTAGATAACATTTTAATAGATTTAGAAAATACTGTTAAAATATGTGACTTTGGAGTTTCTAGAAAATTAAATAATTCGAATAACATAATGCATGAACATTGTGGAACCCCAGTGTATATTGCTCCAGAAATATATAGTGATAAAGGATACAGTGGCTATGGTTGTGATATATGGTCTTTAGGAGTAACCTTATATTATATGGTGGCTGGAATTCAACCTTTTAAAGCAAGTAATTTAAAAGATTTGCAAAGTTTAATTAAAAAAGGAAAATTTGATATATTGCCATTTTTTAGTCCAGATTTTATAGATTTAATTCAAAAGATGCTTACAGTTGATGTTAATAAACGTATAGATATTGAAGGAATTTTACATCATAAATGGTTAAAAGATGTAGATGTAGATAACAGAAAAAATTTAAATTTATTTAGTAATGCAGAAAAAATATTGTATAGTAAATTTAATATTGATTATATTAATGAAGAAAAAGAAGAATTATTAGAAACTTTTACTTTGAAAAATTTAGATACAATTGATTTAGAAAAAAAAAATTATGGAAATACCAAAAGTTTAATATTAGCTCCATTTAATACTTATATTATAAATTATGAAAAGGAATATATAAATTATATTTCAAAAGAATTAAAGATTGAAAATGATATTATGAAATTTAAAAAAAAACCTTTACAATCTAATATTAAATATGAATTAAATAATAATAAAGAATGTGATAATGGAATGATTAAAACAAAAGATGATAATAATGATGATGATTCTATTAATATTAATTATAATAATAATAAATATTTAAGTCCAATTTATTTAAGTAAAAATAATTCATCAAATAATATTAATGAAACTTTTAATGAAAAATTATTAAAGGAAATAGAAAGTGAAATAGGTTATGATAGAAAATATTTATTGAAGTCATTAAAAAAAAATGAAATTAATTATGCAACTGAAACTTATTATTTATTAAACAAAAATTATGTTACTTTTAGTAATGTATAAAATAGAAATATAATAAATTTATTGAACAAAAAATAATAATTATATTAATTATAAATAAAATATTATTATATTAATATTTATAAATATTATTTTTTCATTAATTTATAATTAATTTATTTAATAAATATATAAACATAATTATAATTTATATATTTTATTATAATAATTTTTATTATTAATTATATATAAAAATTATTATTATTATTAAATAAAAATATTTTTATAAAATTACTTTTGATTCCAATTAGAAATAATTTTTAAAATATTATTATTAAATTCATATGTTTGTTGATTTAACTCAAATTTTTTTTCATTTTTAATTTTTTCTTTAATTTCTTTTAAATTTAATATTCTATTTCCTCCATCTTCCCATCTTTGAACTCTATTATTTACAATAAATATAAATTTATATTCAATATTATCATTATTTCCTTCTATTTCTTTTATCCAAATATTCCCATCTGTCCATTGCATTCTTAATGCATTATCTTGATTCCAATTTCCTAATTCATTCAAATTACCTAATATACCCAATTCTTGTCCCATTTGAGTTTGATATTTCATTTCAAAAACTATTTTTTCAATTTTATTATTATTATTATTATTATTATTATTAATTGAAGTTGATACATTATTTTTTGAAATTGTATTTGTTAAATTTATTGAATTTTTTCCTTCTTTTTCTAATTTCAATGCTTCTTGATAAATTTCATCATAAATTTTACCTTGATAATTATAAATTTTTGTATTTTTAATTTGATTTGGAGTAAGTTTGAATAAATCAAAATTATTTTCTAATGTAATTTTTTTTACTGGTTGTTGGTCAAAAAATTTAACACTTTTCATTTTTATAATTTAAAATACAATATTTTATAATCAATTATAATTATAATATAAATAAAAAATTATAATATTAAAAATAAAAATTATTTATATTAAATTAAAATATTATAATAAAAATAAAATAAATTAATCCCATTAATTTATATTATTTATATCAAAAATTATTTTTTTTTTTCAATCACTTTTTTTATTTCAATTTCTGAAAAATCCAAAAGTTTTAAAATAACAATAATAATTTCTTTATTTTTATTATTAATATTTATATTATTAATTAATTTAATAAAAGTTTCTTTTAAAACAGATAATATTTCTTCTTTTTCTAATAAATTTTTTGGTTGATAACTTTTATTTATTTTTATTATTTCTTCTTCTAAAATTGCTTTTTTATTTAATGCTTTTTTTAATTCTGATTTAATAAATAATAATTGATTATTTAATAATTCGATTGTTTCATCTTTATTTAATTCATTTTGTTCTTCATTATTAATATTAATTTTATTATTATCATTAATATTACTATTATTAATTTTATTATTAAGACTATTACTAATATTATTATTTAAATCGGAAGTAGTTGAATTTAATGTTTTTAAAATTTTCATAAAATTTTCTTCATTATTATTATATTGTATAATATTATTATTATTATTATTTTCATTTAAAAAAATATCATCAACAAATATTAAATTATTTTCATTATTATTTTTATTATAATTAATTGTATTTGATGAATTATCTTTATATTCAATTTTTTTTCTTTTACTATTTTCTTTTATTATATTCTGAATATTATTATTTAAATTTTTTATGTTATTGTTATATGTATTTAAATATTTTATATTATTCAAATAATCATTTATATTGTTGTTAATTTTTATGATATATTCATTTTGATTTGTTATTTTAGTGTTTATATTTTCATTTATATCATAATTATTATTATTTATATCTATATCATATTTTTCTTGTAAATTTGATATATTATTTATTTTTTTAAATTCTGATATTTTATTTGATGTAATATTATTAATATCAATTAAAATTTTTTTAATATTCATAATTTCATCTTCATAACTTTTTTTATCACTATTGTTATTATTTAAATATATAATTTGATTTTTATAATCATTAATATTTTTTTTATATTCATTAATTTTATCTTTTAAATCATTATTTAATTCAGTATTTTTTTTCTCAATATTATTTATTAATTTATTTTTATCAATAATTTCATATTTTAAATTATTAATTAATTTTTCTTTTTCATTAATATCAATTTTTAAATTATTTATAAATTTTTCTTTTTCAGAAATATCATTTTTATAATTTAATTGAATTTTTTTAAGTTCATCATAATTAATTAAATTTTTAGATTTACTTTCAAAATTATTTTTCATTTTTATTATCCTTTCTTTTAATTGATTTTTAATATCAGTCACATCTTTATTAATAGAATTAAGATTATTAATTGTATTTTTTTGTTGTTGAATAATTTCATTTAAATTTTTTATTTTTTCATTTAAATTATTAATTTTTACATTTAAATTTTTATTTGAAAATCTTTCATTAAATAATTGTTCTTCTATTTTTTTATTTTCATTAGATAATTTTTCAATTTCAGTTGAAAGTTTTTCTAATTTAAATTCTTTATTTTCAAATTCATTATTATTATAATTATGATTATAATTTATATTTAAATTTGTTGTTATATTATTATTAGAAAGAAGATTTTCTGAAAGATTTATTAATTCTTTTTTTCTAAGTTCAAAATCTTTTTTTAATTCTGAAACTGTGTTTTTAGTATTATTTGAATTAGTATGATTTGAAATTGAATCTTGAAGTTTTTTCATTAAGAAAAAAAAATTTAATATAAGTTTTGGAAGTAATTTATAAATTGAATGATTATTAGAACTGTAGTTAGATAATGAAATACTATCAATTATATTATTATTATTATTATTATGATAACTATTTAATATTAAAGAATTGTTGCTATTATCAACAGAATTAAAAAAATTATTATTATTATAAATAGGAGGATTTGTATTTCTTTTATGATGTTTAGTATTATTATTATTATTTATATGATTAATATTATTTTTATAAAATTTTTGTAAAAGTTTTGAATTATATTTATTTGAATTTAAAAGTGTGTCATATTTAGAAGGACTTTGTTTTTTTGAAAAACTTCTATTTTTTCTTTTTATATGTAAACTTTTTGAAATTAAATTATTATTATATTCATTATTATTATTTTTTTTATTTGATTTATTATTAGAAAAAAGATCATTTTCAATACTGTTATTTATATTATTGTTTGATGTTCTAAAATTATTATTATTATTGTAAAAATCAATATTATTATTTAGTTTTAAATTTTTTTTATTAGAAGAAATAGAATTATTTCTTTTTAATAATTTATTATTTACTGTATTTGGTACTGTTTTTATATTATTATTACGAGACATTAATAATTAATTTAAAAATTAAAATATTTTTTAAATAAAAATTAAAATTTATATTTAAATATTTTAAATAAATTGATATTAATATAAAAAAAATATATTTTAATTTTTTATTCTTCATCATTTTCATTTTGTTCATTATTATCATTATTAATTTCTTCCATTTCAAATTCAATATGATTATCTTGATTTTTCAAAGGTCTTATAAATTTTTTTAAATAATTTCCAAATTCATCCATCATATTCATATTTTGTTCTATCATTTCATTTTGATTGCTATTTAAATAAATATAATTTTTAACAAATTTTTGACTATCTTCATTTTTATTTTCAACTTTATTTATATTATCAATATTCATTTTTTTAGAATTAATAGATAAAATTGAAGAATCCGTATTAAAAAAATCATACTTTATTTTATTATTTTCATCATTTATTTTTATTTGAAATTCTTCTAAAATATTATTAATATATCCATTTGCTTGAACATCAGCAATAATATCATTATTATTATTGTTTGAAAGATTATGAAAATCTTCTGATGATAATAAATTAAAATTAGTATTACTTTTATTATTATTTATTTCATTAGTGGAATTTAAATTATTTAAGTTATCATTATTATTATTATTTAATTCGTCCAAAATATTTTTTTCATTATTATCATTTTTATTTATATTATTATTTTTACTTTCTTCATTTTTTTGAAATGTAAATTTCATAGTATCATTATTATTTTTATTATTATTATTATTATCATTATTATTTTTATTATTATTATTATTATCATTATTTTCATTATTATTATTATTATTTTCATTATTATTATTATTAGTATTATCATTATTATTATCATTATTATTAAATTTATTGTTATTATTAAATGTATTAATATTTGTATTAATAAATTTATTAAATTCTTTTTTAATATTTTCTATTTCATTATAAATAGATTTAATTTTATTATTAATTTGATCATTATTATCTTTAACTTGTTGAATAATTTCTTTATATAATTTTTGATTTATTTCAAATTGATTTAATCTATTATTTACATTATCAAAATTTTCTTGAATTTTTTCAAAATTTTTTTCATGAACATCTAAATCTGTTTGAATTTCTTTTAATTTTAAATTATCATTATTTATTTTATTTTCATCATTATTATTATTATTATTATTATTATTTTTATTATCATTTAATTCTTGTTTAAAATTATTAATCTTTTCATTAATTGATGAGTCTATTAAAGATTGAATAAAAGGAGTAAGATAAATTTTTATTTCTTCTTTAAAATTATTATTATCAATATTTTTATTTATTTTATTATTATTTGAAGTTTTTTTTTTCTCACGTAAAAGTTTACGTTTTTGGATTTGTTCATTTAAACTTTCTAATAACTGAGAAACATTCATATTTTTATTTAGTTCATTTGAATTATTATTATTATTTATTATTGTTTCTGGATTTTCTGATATCATTTTATTTTTATAATTTTTATTTAAATATAGTATTAATAAAATAAATAATAAATAATTAAATTAATTTTAATTTTATATATAAAATAATTTAATTTTTTAATAATAAATAAAGCTTTAAATTTAATAATCAACTTCATCATTATTATTATTTTCATTATCATTATTATTATTGTCATTATTAAAATTATTATTATTAATATTATTATTATTATTATTATTTTCATTATTATTATTACTTTTATCATTATTTATATTTTCATTATTATTATCATTATTTTTATTATTATTATTAATAATCGAGTTAATATTATTATTATTTTGATTATTAATTTCATTTTTTTCATTATTTATCATAACATCAACATCATTATTATTACTTTCTATTGTTTTTAAATTAATATTATTTTCTTCACAATTATTATTATTATTAATTAAATTATTTTCTTTTAATGTATTATTAGCAGCTTCATTTTCATTATTATTATTATTGTTGTTATTATTATTCACAAAACTTTCTGTCATAATAGAAGAATTCTCTTCATCATCTTTTTCAATATCATCTTCAATATATTCTCCTTTTAATTTAGGTAATATTTTATTTTTAATATGAATTAAATCTAAATATTCCATTTTTTTTAAATTATATAAACTTTTCACTGGAGTTTTTTTTTCATTTACAATAACCCCACAAAATTCAAGTGCATCTTTTACAATAAAAACAACTAATCCTGTTGTTCCACAAACTTTACTATAATAATTAGGACTAATTTTATCTTTAACATTCTGTGTTAATTTTTTTAATTTTTTTATATTATCATTATTAAAATTAAATTTTTTACTTTCATTTTTTAAAAATTCTCCTAATTTCACATTTCTTTCTTCTAATAACCAATCACAAATTTTTCCCCAAAAAACTTTGTCAGATTTTATTTTCAAAATTTCATTTTTTTTTAATAAACATGCTAAAATACGATAAATAATTACAATTTCTAACAAACGACCTTCTAAATTATTATTATAAAAGATTTTTGTATATAATTCATCATTAAGAAGTACAATTGCTTTTAAAGAACCACGTGATAAACTAAAAAAATTTTTTTTGAATTGTGAACATTCTTTTGGATAAGTTTTTGTATAATATTCAATTTCTTTGTTTAATACTGGTTCTGTATTTGATACATATTCTTCTGTAAATGGAATAATTATGTCTTTAAAATATGTATTTGATAATTGAGAGAAAAAAAAATTTTCTTTAAATGGAAGAAATTTCATAATATTATTAAATATTATTAAAGTATCTTCTTTGTTTTTTAAATATTTTTTTAAATTGAAATTTTGAGGAATAATAAATGATTTATTATTATTGCTTTTATTATTAACATTTTTATGATTAAAAGAAGTATTATTATTATTATTATTATTGTTATTATTATTATTATTGTTATTAATTGTGTTAAAAGAACTTGAATTTAATGATTTTTGTTTTTTAAATTTTCCTTTATCTTTAAAACTATAAGATTTTTTATGTTCAACTAATCTTTCAGTTTTATTAATAGATTTTTCTGCACGACGAATTTGTTCTTTCATATCACAAATTTCTTTTTCAATATCAATGCTTTTATCTCTATGAATATTAGGTAAACTTTTATTTAAACTTAATCTTCCAGATTTTGATGTTTCATTAATCATAATATTATTTAATCTTAATTTATTTTGAGTAAAATTTCTTTGATGAATTTTATTTGTTGAATTTTTTGATTTATTTGTAAATGAACGATTACTATTATTATTATTATTTGATGAAGAAGAAGTACTTGTTGTTAAAAGTAATTTTTTTTTTGAAAATTTTTGAGTAAATGTTGTATTATTAAAATTAGGATGATTATTTCTAGTTGGTTTTTTTAAAAATGAACCTAATGTATTTTTTTTATGTATTGAAGAAGTGTTGGTTGTATTATTAAGATTAGAAGAATTTAATGATGGATTTACATTATAAGATGTATGTGATCTTATCATTTTTCTTGGAGTAGATTGAATAGAATTTTGTTTTGAGGTATTTATAGTATTATTTTTAGAAGTATTATTATTATTATTGTTATTATTATTATCTTTTTTAATTTGATTATTATTATTTTGATTTAATTTATTAATTGTTAATTTTGAAACTTTTTTGACAGTATTATTAATAGAATTTTGTGCATCTTTAATTAAATTTTGAGTAAAATTAAGTTCATTTACTTTTAAATTTTGTTTAACATTAGTTACCAACATATTAATTTGTTTATCAAAATTTTTAAAGTTCTTATCAACAATTTCTAAATCAATAAAATGATTGTTAGAATTATTTTCTAATTTTAAAAGATTTGAATTTAAATTTTTTTCAAATAATTTCATTAAAATTTCATGGGCTCTATTCATTAATTTTATAAATAATATTAAATTTTTAAAATAATAAAATAGATATTTTATAAATAATATTTTTATAATAATTCTTAAAAATTTTTATCTAACAATATTAATATAATTTATATAAATTTATATTTATTTATATATAAAATTTTTAATTAATCATCTTCATATAAATAAAAATCATCATTTATAACATAATTATCTAAAATAGAATTTAAATTTTCAAAATCATATCTATCTTCTTCTTTAATTTTTAACATACCTTTAATTAAATTAATAAAATTTTCTCCATATCTTTTTCCTAATAATCCTTTTATCAATCTTTCTATTTCTTTATCATTTTTACAATCTCTAATTTTACATAAAACTCTAATTCTCAAAGTTCCAGCAAATAATAAACACATTCCTAAAGAAAAAACATCTGATTTATAAGGATTATATTTAAGATCAAATACTTTATTTTTTAATCCTTCAAATAAAATTGGACTCATATAAAGTTCAGTACCTCTTAAAGTACTTGTATTAATATTATTAATATTATTATAATTATTAAAATTTTTTTCAAATTTTTTTGCTTCTCCAAAATCAGCAAGTTTAAAAATTCTTTCTGGAAAAATTAAAATATTTTGTGCTTTAATATCTCTATGAGCAATATTATTTTTTTGTAAAAATAATAAAGCAGAAGTTAATTGTTTTAAAATATTTATTAATTCATTTTCAGAATAAAATTTATTTTTTACTAATCTATTATTAATTTCTTTTTCCCAATCAGTTTTAGCAACTTCAGTTAAAATATAAATACAATAAGTTGTTTGATCTAACATTTTTTTTGATATTGCTAAAATAGAAAGAATATTATTATGTTTATATTTATAAAATATTTCAAATTCTTTTGACATTTCAGTAAATTCTTTTGAAGAAGAAGTTAATATTTTTTTTAAACAAAAAGTTTTATGTGTGATTTTATGAGAAACTAAATAAATTTTTGCAAATGAACCTTCACCTAATTGAGATAAAATAATATAATCATTTATATTAAATAAAGGAATTGAAGAAGATTTTTTAACAGTAATTTTATCTTTTGGATTTATTGATGAAGAAATTAAATTTTTATGAATATTTATTTTATTAAAGTTTATATGATTATTATTTGGATTTGTTGGAATATATTTTACAGGAGAAATATTTTCAATGTTACTGTTGTTCATATTATTATTATTATTGAAACTTATATTAAATTTGCTATTGTTTTTATTATGTAAATAAAAATTTTTTAATTGTGAGCTTAATAAATTTGAATTAGAATTAGTTAATAATTTAGGACTATTATTGTTAGTTTGATATTTGAAATTATTTATTTTATTTTCATTATTAATTAAACTATTATTTATTTTATTTAAACTATTATTCATGCTTTTTTCTTTTGATTTTTCTAATTCATTTATATTTAAAAAATTATTATATTCAATAATATTGCTTTTATGTTTTTGATATAAAAATTTTTTAATACTGGTGTTATTATTAATAACATTATTATAATAATTATTAATATTATTATTAATACTATTATTATTATTAATACTATTATTAATATTATTATTATTTAAAACTTTAACAAATTTTTTTTTATATAATCTAGTTGAAATAGGTGAATTATTTTTATTTAATTCTAAATTTTGTTTATTAACAATAGGACTATTATTTTTTGTAAAATATTTAATATTAATTACGTTGTTGCTGGTATTAATTATATTTTTATTTGTATAAATAGGACTATATTCTTTTTCTATCTCATATCTATTGTTATTTTTTATATTGCTATAATTTACATTTAAATCTAATTTTTTATAAGGATAATGTATATTAATTGAACTTTTATTTTGTTTTTTTCCTTCAATTTTATAATTTTTAATATCTTTATTTTGTTTATCATAAATTAATTTAAAATTATGACTATTATTAATATTATTAATATTAGTAATATTATTTTCTTCTTTATAATAATAATCATCATCATTATCATACAATATTTTCATACTATAATCAATTTTAAATTCATCTTCTTCATTATTTTCATCATTATTAAAACTTCTTGTATTATTACATCTAAATCCTTTTTTACACATTGGGCAAATCCAAACAAAATTATTCACATTAGCAAAAGTTTTACATTTTCCACAAACAACAATTTTCTCTTCAAAAATTTTTCCTTCATATAATAATCCTTTACATTTATCATTATGAACAAAATTAAAATTTTTCAAAAAATTTTTTTCACAATTGCAAGGCAATTCTAAAGGTTTAATAATTTTTTTATTTACTATAGCATTTTTAACCGAAATTTTCGTTGATAAAAATTCTAAAACATTATATTCTTTAAAACCTGTATTAAATATTTTATTACAAATTATACATTTCCAATCAATTTTATAAGGATCAAAAGTTATTTTGCATTTTTTACAATACAATTTATTATTAGTTCCGTTTATAATAAATAACGGATTAATATTACATTTTTGACATATCATTTGTTGATTTAAAACAATAGGACAATGATATTTATCCCATGTTGCTGGTTTATAAAGAATATCATTTAAATTATTATTTTGTTTATTTTTTATGCAAGATAAATATTCACAATCGCATTTTTTACAATACATTAAAATATTATTTGAAGAATAAATATATTTACAGTTATTACATACAACAAATTTATTATTATTATTATCGGGAATCAAAATAAAATTACCTAAACATGAATGTAATGGTAAAGGATTTATTAATTCGCAATGAGATTGAAAATTATCTTTTAAAATTATTTTTTTTTTATTGTTTTTAACAAGTTTTTTTATTGGTAAATAATATTCATTTAATATTATTTTATAACAAAATGTAAAAATTTCAAAATATTTATATAAATAATTTATTAATGAAGGATAATATGATTTAATAATAATATTTATTCTATGAATAAATTTATCAAAAAATTCATTTTGTGAAATTATTAACATATCATTAAAACATTCTGTAAATTCTTCAATAAAAATTTTAGCTAAAGTTATTTGAAAATTTTTTTTATCTAAATTTTTATCATCATTATAAAAATTTTTATTATTTTCTTTAAAATTATTATTGTGGCTATTATTTAAATTAAATTCATTATTATTCGAAATATAATTTTTTTTCATTTTTTATATTTAAATTTTGAAATTAAATAATTATAATAATTAAAATAATAAAAAATGGGAAATTTAATAGTTGATTGTTGTTCAAAACAAAATCAAAATAATGATGAAATGAAAGAAGAAATAAATGCAGTTTTTGAAAAAATAAAATCTGATAATAATAATAATAATTATATAAAAAAAAATAATAATAATAATAATAACATATTATCATTTAAAAATTATAATAGTTATTTATCAATAACAAATTCAAATCTTTTAACTTCAAATGGTTTAAATAAATCAACTGATAAAATAATATTTGAAATAAAAGAAAATCCTTTAGAAGATTATTCAAAAACAATTTTTCAAAGATTAAATGAATTAAGAACAACACCTGAAAATTTTTATTCAAATTCAAAAAGATTTAAATTAGATAATATTATTGAAAAATATATGAATAATAAATTAAAACCTAATTTATTAAGTTGGTCTACTAAAAAAATTAATATTATTAATAACATTTTTACTAATAATAAATATGATTTATTTTATAAAAAAATAAATGAAATTAAAAATTTGTATGAAACTGATTTTATTTTAGATTTATTTTATTCTAAAGGAAATATTAATAATATTGATAATATTTTATTTAATGTTTTAAAAAATTATAATGAAATTGATATTGAAAAATTTATGAATATTGATTATAATTATTGTGTTATTTATAGTGAAATTCAAGAAGAAAATATTGAAAAAATTAAAAAAGATGATATTTTACAAAATATTTATAATTTTAAAGATGTTAATAATGAAGAAAAAAAAGATAATAAAAATAATAATGAAGAAAATATTTTTTCTTTTTTCTTTTTTTTTAAATTATTATAAAATAAATATATATTTATTTAATTTATTTAATATATTTTTATAATAAATATCAAAAATTGAATAATAAAATTATAACTAAAATTTTTAATTATTATTTTTATTTTCAATATTTTCTTCATTTAATTTAATATTATTATTTTTTAAATATTCTTCTAATTCAAAAGGAAAATAAATATTTTCTTTCTTATTTTGTATTTTTTTTTCATTTTCAATATTAATAATAAATTCACTTAATTTTGATTTCCATTCAATATTGTGTTGAATTAATTGTGCATATAATACAAAATTATTATCTAAATGTTTAAATCCATTTAAATATTTAATTCTATCATATTCTTTATAAAACATATTTAAATAATAACCATAAAATTTTTTTAAATCTAAAACATTATTAGTTTCTTTTGTTAACATTAATTCAAAAGATTTTTTTTTATTTTTTAATAATTCATTATTATCAATAACATTTTTTTGATTTTCAATTCCCCATTTTGAAATATCTCCTTTATTAAATAACATTTCTTTTTTATTATTTAATTTTTTTTCATTAGTATAAAACATATTTTTATTATTTTCAACTTTTATTAAAGATTCTTTTACACTTCTATAAATATTTTTATTTAATTTGTAAAATTCACGTAAATTAAAATACATTAAATTACATTGACATTTTAAATTTTCACTCCATTCATTAAATAATAAATTATTTAAATTAAAACATAAAAGATTATTTTGATTAAAATTAATTTCATTTGTTGAAGATTTAAATAAAAGACTAAATAATTCAGATAATTCTTTAAGTCTTATAATAACTGAATTAAATTCTAAATTTAACATTTTTAAACTGTATCCGATTTTTTTAAATAATATTTCATTTTCATTTAAATATGATTTAATAATATTAATTTTATTTTCATTTTCTTTATTAATATTAATTTTAATTTTTCCATTCAAAGATTTAATTTCATTTAAAAATAAAGGTTTTAATTTTATATTTTTTTTCATATTATTAAAATTTTCTTCATTTAATTTTAAAAAATCTTCTAATAAAGAACAATTTCTAATTAAAGAATCATTTAATAAATAATTTAAAAAAATTTCTAATCCTTTTTTTCTTTTTTCTGTTTCAATTTCATTAAAACGATCAACTACATTATATTTTTTTCTTGGAATAGGAGGTAAAATATTTCCAGGATATAAAATTAATAAAGCATTTCTTAGCCATTCAAAATCACTATATCTTCTACGAACTTGATAATTAAATGGAATAGTTGTTATTAAATAATTAATATATGATTTTGAAAAAATTCCACCGTCAATTTTTTCAGGAGAAGAAACTGTTATTGTTATATCTTTTGTTAAACAAAAATTTGATAAATTTATTTTTGAACATTCATAATAATCTTTTTCAGTTTGAGTTAAATTTTGTTCTTTATTTTCAATTTCTTTTTTTGGAGAATTAATTTTTTGATTTTTTGTGTTGTTATTATTATCATAATTATTATTATTATTATCATCATTGGTATTTTTATTTTGTTGATTATTATTTTTTTCTTTTTCTTCTAAATTATTTATATTATTATTTTTTTCTGATAAATTTTGAATTTCATTATTGTTATTATTATTATTATAATTTATATTATTATTATTATTATTGTTATTATTATTTTTATTTACTTCATTACTTAAAAAATCTGATAATGATGAAATTTTATTTTCTTTATTATTATTCATATTATTAATAAATTCATTAACAACATTTTCTAAATCATTTAATTCCCAATTAGAAATATCTGCTCCATCAGGACCTTTTTTATCAATTAAAAATTCAACAAAAACATTAGCATCATATCCTTTATCTAAAATATTATTTCTTAAAAAATTTTGTTTTTCCTCAATAGACATTATTATTATAAAAATAAAATATTTGAATTTTAATTATAAAGAATTAATAATAATTTAATTTTTTTATATATGTTAAATTATTTATATTATCTTTTTAAATACAAAATTAAAATAATATTAAATGAACTAATATTATAATTTTAAATTATTTAAATAATATTTAAATTTAAAAAAAATAAAATTTATTTATTTATAAATTTCTATTTTTATATAAATATTAATATCAAATCTATTTATAAAAATATTATTATCAAATTTAAAGAATAATAATTAATTTTTATTATTTAATATTTTATTAATTTTATTATTGTTGTTAGAAAAATTCATTTTTTTAATTTTATTTTCACTAATAGATTTTATAAGTAATCTATTATTTTTTTTCTTTCCACTTGAATTAGAATTTCTATAACTTATTTCTCCTATTTTTTTAATTGAATCTTTATTTGGACTTGGACTAAAATGTTTTTTATTTATATGAATTTTTATTTTATTTATTATTTTTCTATTATTATTTATAATTTTACTATTTATTATAACTATATTATTGTATTTTTTATTAAGTTTATTATAATTATTTTCGTTTGAATTAAAGTTACTATTTTCAACAGTGTTTTGTGAACTTATATTTTGATTTTTATTTTGTTTAGAAGTAATAGTTGTAATATTATTATTAATATTATTTATTTCATCAATAATTTTAACATATTCTCTATTAATATTATTTTGTTCTTCTTCATCACTATTATTATATGTATAACCAATAAATTCAATATCTTTTCTTTTCTTATTTTTTCTTTGAGGAGGATAAAAAGGTTCAATAGGTTGAAAATTATCAAAATATTTTGTATCATATTCATTTTTTAATTCAGGAATAAAAGGTGCTTGAAGTTCTCTCAAATTATCCCAATCTAAACCATCAAAAAATTTATGTTTTTTTATTTCATCAACTCCATTTTTTCCTAATCTTTCATTTGGACTATTAATTAATTTTTTAATTAAATCTTTTGCTTCTTTACTTATTTTAATTTCTTTTGGAAATTTTAAATATTTTTCCCATTGTAATATTTTTTGACAAACTTCACTAGTTTCTTTACTACAAAAAGGAGCATAACCTATTAACATTTCATAAAAAATTACACCAACAGACCACCAATCTACTTCAGGTCCATAACCTTTTTTATTTAAAACTTCAGGAGCAACATAATAAGCTGTTCCAACACATGAATAATTTTTTTCATGTGTTTTTTTAATATTATTTTCATCTATTTTATTTTCATTATTTAGATTATAATTATTAATATCATATAATTTGTCACTTACTTTTGCTAAACCAAAATCACTTAATTTTATATGTCCATTTTTATCTATTAAAATATTATCAGGTTTTATATCTCTATGAATACAATCTAATTTATGTATACTTTCCAAACAACATATTAATTCAGCAATATAAAATTTTGCTTCTTCTTCAGTGAATGTATCTCTTTCTATTAATAATGTCATTAAATCACCTCCAGGTAAAAATTCCATAATCAAAAATAAATAATCATCTTCTTGAAAAGATGCTTTTAATTCAACTATCCAAGGTGATTTTATTTTTGACATTACTAATTGTTCATTTCTAGAATGAATAACTTGATTTTTCATTAATATAACTTCTTTTTTTATTTTTTTTACTGCATATATTTTTCCTGTTTTATTTTCTCGACATATATGAACTTCTCCAAATGCTCCTCTTCCTATTATTGCTAAAGATTCATAATCATGAATTGAAATTTTTTCTCTTTTATGTCTAAATTTTTCTGATTCTTTTGAAATTATTTTTGATTTAATTTCGGATTTTTGAAAATTATCTAAATTAGAATTATTTATTTTATTAAAAACATTATTTAATTCCATATTATAAATTGTTTTTAAATTGTATTTTTTTTCTATGTATTTTTTTGCAATTTTTACTTTATCATAAGTGTTTTGAGAAATTTTTTTTTCCTTTAATAATTGTTCTAAAGGTTTTTCTTTATACATAATTATTTTATTATTTATATTAATAATTTTATTATCATATTAAATAAAATAATTAATTAAAGATAAATGAATTATATTTAATTTAATCTTCTTTTATTTTTTCTTTGCTTTTTTTTGGACAAAAAACTTTTTGAAAATCATTTTTAAAATAATAAATGCTTGTTGAAATTAAAATAGTCCATATTGTTAGTACACAAATTATTAATGAATATAAATTTATTTTATCTATATCATATTTATATTTATAAAAGAAATGTCTTGAAATAAAAAATGTTGAAAATGGAATAATTATCATTAATATAAAAATTATTCTTATTCCATCAAGTTCAGGATTTCCTAAAATTATTGACCATTTTAATGATTGATTATAATAATCATTTTCTTCTGTATTTTCTAAATCTTTTTCTTTACTATTTTCTTTATTTTCTTTTTTTTTTTTATTTTTTTCCATTTAATAAAAATAAAATTTTATTAATTATTATAAAAATAAATATGATTTTCTTTAATTATTTTAAAAATCAAAATTTTACTTTTTATATTATTACATTTTTTGTATTTAATTTAATTATAGTTGTTTTAGGAATTGTGTTAAGTTTTATATATATATGTATAAAGAATATAGAATGTAATGTATTAAATAGTTATGAATTAAAAAAAAATAATGAAAATGAAACAAAAAAAAATATTTAAACAATCAAAAAAATTTATAAAATGATAAATATAATTAAATTAAATAAATAAAAATAATATAATATTAATTTTATATATTAATTAAATAAATAAATATTTTTTATATAAAGATGAAAAACATTTGGCTACTCTGAATAATCAGATGTAGATAAAAAATTTTCTGATTAAGTATTACAATATATAATATATAACTTTTTATTATATAT
>JAEEGK010013538.1_pt1 | contig 18366 bp, 13 predicted proteins | sample 8958771 | NCBI WGS metagenome assembly JAEEGK01 (sample SAMN16246547, study PRJNA631951) | gut metagenome | biome: gut microbiome; feature: rumen; material: SC-attached | host: Bos | place: Iran: Karaj | collected 2018-10
CTGAACTTTAAAAATATTAAAAATTGTTTATTTTTATAAAAATAATATTAATAAATTTTTTTAATATAAATCAAAAAATAAATTAAATTTTAATTATATTAAAACTCAAGTCTTGAAAATTGAATAGTATTGTCAAAAGAACCAGTTACCATTTCATTTTGTTCATTAAAATCAATAATTAATATGATATTATCATGAATATTTGGACTTTTTGCAAGTTTTGTAAAATTATTATTAACTTGATATACTTCAACTTTACCCATATATGTAATTAAATTTCTAAATCCTACATATAAAACTCCTAAATGATATTTAATAACTCCAATTTCAATTAAATGAAAATCAAAATGAAATGCTATAGTATAATTATTTAAATTAATAAATTGAATTCTACTTTTTTCAGCCACAGCTAAATAATTATTATCAATTAAATAAAGGGTATCACTAAAACTATTACATTTACAATTTAAAGATGATAAAATATTATATGTATTCATATCTAAAAAATATAATTTTGAAGAACTAAATACTAATCTATTTTCAGGAAGTTCTAATATTGATTCAATTTTTGATTCTGATATATTTATAATTATTTCAGATTGATATTTATTAAATATTTTTGATTTATTCCAAACAATTATATGAGAAGAACATGAGATTATTTTATTATTTTTATTTTCTATTATTTTTACAACATCCATATTTTTATCATTTAAAATCTCAATAATTTTCAAATTATCATTATTATCAAATTTTCCAATTTTTATTTGTCCATTACTTTTACAATAAGCAATATTTCCATTTTTTAATTTTGTAATATAACGTATTCTATTTAAAAATCCATTTTGAGTTGATTCATTAATTGTTTGGTTAATTTTAAGATTTTTAAAAATTCTAATAATACAATCTCCAGAAGAAACTATCATTTTATCATTGTTCAATAATAATAAAGATTCTATATCAACATTTAGATTTATTTCCTTATTTTGAAGATATTTTATTGATTTTGGAATTTTTTCAATTTTTATTTCTGATTTTTTTTCTTCTTTTAATAATAAATTATTATTATTTTTAAAATTTTTTGAAAATTCTTGATATAATTTATTAATTCTGTAAAATTGATTTTTTATTTTTTCAACAAAATTATTTTGTTCATTAAATTTTAAAAAGCTTTTTATATTTTCTAATTCTTCATTATTAATAAGACTTCTACAATAATCTATTTCAATTTGATTCATTTTTTTAAAATTATCAAAATCCTGTTTAAGTTTTCTAATTTGGAAATGCATATTTGATATAAATTGTGTGACAAAACTATTTAATTGTTCTAAATTTTTTTCACTTTTCTCTAATATAGTTTCTATTTTATTTTTTTCTGATAAATTATTATTTTTTTTATTAATATTTTTATTTATTTGTATATTTTGATTTTTATTATTAGTAAATAATGATTCAAATGTGAATATTTTTTCATGAAAATTTACACATTTAAAAATAATTTTTGAAGGAATGATTTGTTCATATTGAATATTATTAGGAAATGATTGTTGATTACAAATATCACATATTTTATTTGTTTGATATAATGGATTTTTCAATAAGGACATTTTAATTAAATTATTGTTAAAAAAATTAAAAATTTATCTCAATTATTTAATATTTATATTTATAAATATTTTTTTACATTGAAAATATATGTTAAATATATAAATAATTTTTGATGGAACAACAAAAATTATTTTATATGAATAATTTATTAGAACACTTTTAATAATAATTGAAAAATAAGTGTAATATATTAATAAAAATCATGACATATAATTAATTGAAATAAATTATTTAATTCTATTTCCTATATTTCGATTATTGTTTAAAATATTCAAGATATATATATTAATATATACAAACCTTCAATCGTTAATAAAAAGAAAAAACTTATTTATTAATATTATTAATTAATTCAACAAATTTTCAGAATCTTCACTTTCACTATATGTTCTGTTTTTCAGACATTCACTAATTATATCATCAACTTTTTCTTGAAAATTTTGAAAAATTTCATTTTCATTAATAGTTTTTCTTTTTGAATTAAATCCACTACCAAAAAGTTTTATTTTTTTTTTGATAAGTTCTTCAGGAAGTTTTAATAGAGTTAATTTATTATTAATCTGACTTACATTACTATTTCCTCTAGGAAAATTATTTAATGGAACAATAGATAGTGCAGTATTTGTTTCTTGATTGAGGAATTTTTTATCTTTTCCTTGTGATGAAATTTGTAAATCTTGTTTTTCATTTATTTTTGAATCAGGAGGAATTATTTTTATTATATTTGCTTGATTTTCTTTTTGTGATTTACATATACAAAAAGAATCTATAATCTTTGAAAACATTTTTAATATAATTAAATTATTGAAAATTACTATTAATAAAATCTATAAATGTTTATAATGTATTCTATATATTAAATAATATATATAAATTTTAAATTAATTTTATTTTAATTTAATAAATAAATGCTTATATATTTTTGAAAAAAGATGTATTAATTTAAAAAAATAAATCTTGGGTTTTTAGGATTAAAATATTCTCCTTTTTTTATTATCTTTTTATTTAATAAAAATTCATGTAAAACTTCTCTTCCCCTTTTTCCACATTTATATTTTCTTTTCTTATACCATTTAATTACTTTTCTAAAATCTACATTTCCATCAATTAAATAATCATATGTTGCAATTTGATAATTTTTTTCATAATCTATATCTTCCATTTCTCCTTTTTCATTTATAATTTTACAACTCACAAATCTCATAGGATTTTTTCTATAAAAAACTATTAAACCACTTGTTTGATAAATCATTAAATCATTAGTTATATCATTCATCATTCTCATTATTTCTCTTCCATTCATTTCAAATGTACATAAAATATTATCAAAAGGTAACATTTCATATAAATCTTTTAAACTTTTTGCCCCTGGATACCATTTAGATCTTAAATTATCAGGATTTAATATTGATATGTCTGAATTTGTATGTTTTCTATAAGTATCTGTTATTAAATTTTGTAAAATATTTTCTTTTTTTTTATCTGGAGTTAAAAATATTTGATTTTCAAAAAATGGAATTTTATATTGTTCAACCATATCTTTCCACTTTTGAATAATATTAGAAAAATTATTATCTAGTTTTATTACTTGATTATGAAATGAAAATTTTTCTAATTTTCCCTTTAAATCAGAATTTTCTCCCAATTTATAATTAAATTTCCTACAATGTTTACCAATATTAAAAATTTTATCACATAATGGAATAGGATTTTCTAAAAATGTTTCTTCATAAATATAATTATTATCAATTTTCTTAAATTTCATATAAGCAATTCCAACATAATATTCAGAAAAAGATGACATAATAGGAATATTATGAATCCAATGATGTGTTACTTTATGAACATGACCAGATAAAACTAAATCAATTGTTCTTTTTGGAAAAGAACCAATTAAATCTTCTAATTCTTCATAATTATCACAAGGACAATTTTTACTATTTTTATCTCTTAATTTTAAAATTCTTACATCTTCGTAACCTTCTGTATTCATACAATGAATACCAAAATGTGCAATTAATATTATTACATGAGCTCCTTCTTTTTTTAATTTATTACTTTCATTAATTATATTCTCTCTATAAGGTAAAAATTCTATTTTTCTATTTCTTGTATCAACATTTTCTGTTTTTGTATGAGATATTCCAATTACTCCTACTTTAATTTTTCCAACTTGATATATTTTTGATTTCTTTTGATTTGGCATAAATTCAGTTTCTCCAGTTGAAAAATTTCTCATATTTGCAATTAAATAATCAAAATTTGATTTTTCCATTATTCTTTCTAATGGACTAACATCTTCATTAAATTCATGATTTCCAAAAGTTATTGCAGATAAATTATTATAATTATAAAAATCAAGGAGAATTTGACCTTTTGATATAAAATTTTCAAATCCTCCTCCATAAAATGAATCTCCTATATCAAACCAAATAAATCTTTCTTTCCATTCTTCTTTTAATATTTTTATATATGTACTTATTAATTCAACTCCTCCTCTTAAGTATTTTTCACCATTTCTTGGATCAATATTCTCAACTGGTAATGTATAACCATGAATATCATTAGTTTGAAATATTGATATAGTATAATAATTAGAATTTTCACTTTCAGGATGTGGATATTCATAATTTGAAATATTAATTATATTTAAAATTGAAGGTATTAAAGGTAAAAATAAAAAATATTTTTTAAGCAACATATATTTCAAATAATAAATAATTTTTTAATTAATTATTTTTATATTTTTTCTTTTACAGAATTTATAAATGATTATAAATTAAAAAGGGAAATTAAATATTTTTTTCTTTTTTTCCATACCTTAAATAACTTATATTTAATTTCTTTTTTTTTTATAAAACTTTATAAATCGATAAAAATATTAATGAATTATTGTTAATATTTATATTTATATACTTTTTTTATTAAATTTATTATTTTTCTCATTTTATGAATAAATTTTAGTTTCATTTATTAAATAATATTTATATTAATCAATAATTTATTTATTTCATATAATTTAATGTGTGGGTGCTGTTTAACTAATTCAGTTAGAGAAAAAAATTTAAATTCAAGTCTATTCGGTGTGCCAAAAACCGAAAATTATAATTTTAATTCACTTCAAGTAATTGATAAAAATTCAAAAACATCTGATTATAAAAAAAGATATGAATTTATAAGTACAGTAGGTGATGGTGCTTTCGGTCTAGTAAGACTTTTTAAAGATAGAGAATCAGGATTAAAATATGCAATTAAAACAATAAAAAAAGATTATATAAATAAATATATGATAGAAAGTTTATTACGAGAGATAGAAATTCTTAGTTCATTAGACCATCCAAATATAGTAAAATATTTTGAAACATATGAAGATTCTAATTATTTACATATAGTAATGGAATATATTCCAGGTGATAATTTATTTAAAATGATTTCAAATAAAAAATATATTCATTTCACTGAAAAAGATATACATGAAATATTTGTTTTTTTAATAAAAGCAGTTACATTTCTTCATCATAATGGTATAGTTCATAGAGATTTAAAACCAGAAAATATTTTATTTTCTGTTCCTGGTGATTATTCATCTTTAAAATTAATTGATTTTGGTTTATCAATTCAAAGAAATTTAAAAACTCAAGCTTATAGAGTAGGAACTCCATATTATATGGCACCAGAAATGATTGATGGAAATTATTATTTTAGAAGTGATGTTTGGTCAATTGGTGTTATTCTTTATACTATGGTAACAGGAAGTTTACCTTTTAATGGTAAAGATAAAGATGAAGTTTTTCAAAAAATTTCAAAAGGAACTTATGATGTAAAAAAATTAGAAGAACAAAATTGTTCAGATGAACTTAAAGATTTAATTAAAAAATCTTTGATTGTTGATCGTAATAAAAGAATTACAAGTGATGAAATTTTACAACATAAATGGTTTAAATTATTTACTAAGAATCCTGATTATAATACAGTAATAAGTGCTGATATTATTAAAGCTTTAAAAGACTTTCAATCTCAAAATATTTTACAAAAAGAAATTTTATATTATTTAGCAAAAATTTCAACTGAATCAGAAGTAGTTAAATTAAGAGAAGCTTTTTCTTTAATTGATGAAGATAATTCAGGTGAAATAGAATATAATGATATACCAAAAGTTTTTCAAAGTTTAGGTATTCAAGCAAGTGATGATGAGTTAAAAAAAATATTTGATAGTTTAGATTTTCATCATGATGGTAAAGTAAATTATTGTGAATTTCTTGCTGCTACTTTATCTAGTATACAATATGCTAGAAAAGAAAGACTTAGATCTGCTTTTAGATATTTTGATGTTTCTGATCAAGGTTATATCACTGCTGAAAGTGTTGTAGAGGCTTTAACTAAAAATAAACATATTGTTAATAAAGATGAATTAATTAAAATTTTCAGTCAATTAAAAGGACAAAAAATTGAATATGAGGAATTTAAAAAAATATTTAACGAAACAAAAATACCAACTACATAATTATTTCATATAATTTTTATTTTTATAAATTTTGATTATTTCTGTAATGGTTTAAATTATCTAAATAAAAAGGTAATAAAGATAAAATGATTATAAACAATTTAATTTGTTATGATATTTTATTTATATAGTATTCATTTTATATCATTTTTATCTATAAATTTTTTAACTGTTATATATTTTTTAAATTAAAAAATTAATTTTAATTTATAAACAAATGGACGAGAATTTTGAAAAAAAAGATGATTTAAAAACAACAATATCGCCTGATGATATAATTAAAGAAATTAAAGAAAAATTACCTGAATTAAAAGAAATAGAGGTGTTTGGTAATAAATTTACAAATGTACAAGCAATCTTTTGGTTATGTATTATATGTTTACCATTAATTATAATAATTTCATTTAAAAAAAATGAATTATGGTCTTTATTGAATATATTTTGGTGTTTAGGATTAATTAATTATCTATTACCTTTTAATTTTTTTAATCCTTTAATTTATTCAAATTTTGGAAATATTTTATTTCAATTATTTTATATACTATTTTATATATGGGACTTGGGAAAAATTTATCAATTAGAAGGAGAAACAGGAAAAACAATAAGAAATTGGACTTTATTTTTTGAATTTATATTAATTTTAATAGAACTTATTCTTTTAGCATTTTTATTAAAAAATGATACATTAAAAAGAAAAGAAATTCCCCAACCTAATGTAATATCAATTGATGGTGGTGGAATAAGTGATTCAGGTAATTATGAAAGTCCAGTTAATGTTTTTAAGCCTCCAAAACCTCAAATTGAAGAACCAAAAAGATATTATCCAAGTGATAATATTAAAAATGATAATAGACAAGGTATTAGAAGATTTGAAGATGAAGTTGAACCTTAAAAATTTTTTAATTTAATTTAATTTTCAAATTTTTTTTTTTATATAAAATTTACTTAATGAAAAAAAAATTATATTGATTTTGTATAATATTAATTTGAATAAATTTAATTTATAATTTTGCAACAAAGTCCTAAACCTTTTTTATCTTTATCTTTATTTTCATTTTCAAGTGCATTATGAGTCCAAATATAAGTTTCAGAATTAATTAATCCTAAACTTTTTGCAACTTGATATCCTCCAATATGTAATTCTAAACTAGTACATAATTTATATCCTTCATTACAATTTGAATTAGCTTTTTCTAAAGTACAATCTAAACAACCAATTTTAATAAAACTTGGTTCAATTCCACCTAATGATGCTGATGCTTCTGCTTGAATGTAATCTTCATCTAAACCTATTTTATAAAATCTTATTTCATCTATCATAAATTCAGATATACATTTTTCTTTTAATGAAGGAATATTTCCTATAAATAATGGATTATCATTTGATTTTATTATCTCTTCTTTTAATGTTGATAATGTATCTAATATACCATTTATATATAATGATAATTTATTTCCTTTTTTAATTAAAGAAATATGAGTCCACTTTTTAAGAACAATTTTACTTTGAGATTCAAATTTTTCTTCTGAATTAATTCCATTAATATTTATTAAAAATTGTTTATTTTCTTTATTTATTGAAATTGAAAAAGAATTTTCTTTTTCATTTCCTTTATAAATTATGGGACAATTATTTATTTCTTGATTGAAATCTAATAAATAAAACCAAAAAGTTATTGTAAAATCTGAAAATGAAAAATCATTATTATCATTTGTTTCAATTTCAAGATAATTTCCTTCATCAAATAATGCACTATTTCCATTTCCTCCAAATGAAATTCCAGGTTTTATTTTTCCAATTGGATGATTATTTTTTCCTGATTGATCCAAAGGTAAATTATGATCAAATGAATAATAAAATGATAAATCATCTATTAATGGATTTGGTAATAAAATTCTTTCTGAATTTTCAATTGAAATTGCACCTTCTGTTATTAAATCACAATCTTCTTCAATTATAAATGAAGGTTTTTTTGATATTTTTGGTATATTATTTTCATTAATTGGAATTTTCTTTAATTGAGTAGATGAAGAATATGTTATGAAATATAAAAATAAAAGAAATGAAGATAAATTTTGTTTTATCATTAATATTTTTATTTAATTTTTATTAATATATTAAATTCAATATAGGTGTTTGAGAAAATAAAACTTGATAATTAATATTTAAATTTATATAATATATATTAATTATTATTATTAATATAAAATTTTAAAAAATACAAACATTTAATTTTTAGTAATCTTATTTTATTAAATTAATTTATTTTAATATGAATGAAGAATTAAAAGGAATAAATAATCAACAAGAATATCAAGAACAATCGAACTCTATACAAAAACTATTTAACACAGGAGATGAAAATCAAAAATTAAAAGAAATTGGAAAACAAATAGAACAATTAACTATTAAATCAGATGAGCAAGATTCTCCAGGTAAATTATCAAATTTTGAAGAACAAAGGAAAAATTTTTCACAAAAACAAACACCAATTATTTATAATATAAGTGAAGATGATGGTTTAAAAGAAATGAATAAAATAAATTTACCTATTCAAACAAGAGAAAAAGGAAGAGCCAAAACAAATTTTCCTCAAAAAGAAATAAAGCAAACACCATCTTATAATTATCAAAAAAGTTCAGGCTCAAATCCAAGTCCATTATATTCATATTATGATGAATATTCAAAATATTTAAGTAAATATATACATTTAGATGATGAAAAAAATAAAACAAATATATTTAAATCATCAAATCAAAATTTAAATCAAAATAAAAATTCAATTATAAATGGAATTAATCAAATTACTTCTCCAAAAGGAGAAAGTACAAATCAAACTCCAAATTATAATGATTTTAATTTTTTTTCTAATAATAATACCAATAATAAAAGCCCTGATCCTGTTGAAATAAATTATAATAATAATATTAATAATAATATTAATAGTAATAATAATAATAATAATATTATTATAAATGAGAATTATACAAATCAATTTAAACAAAAAAATAATAATATAAATATAAATTATGAACAAAATATGTTTAATAATAATTTTAATTTTCAAAATTTAGGTAATGAAATGAAAATATATAATTTAAATAATGGAATAAATCAAAATGATAATCAATTCAATCAATTTACAAATTTTCCTCAAATGAATTTTAACTCATTTCCAACAAATTATCAAAATCAAATATATTTTCAAAATAATATGATGTTTAATAAAGAAAATCAAAATAATATTATGCAACAACAAAATCAAATAACTAAATTAAATCCAGAAGATTATATTTTTGAAAAATTTGGTAAAAGAGGTTGGCAATGTGAAAAATGTAATAATTTTAATTTTGAAAGTAAAATAAATTAATTATTTAATTTTTTTATAATAGCCAGAGTTAAATGTAATAGATGTGGAATTAAAATGATACCAAAATTAATAAATAAAAATAGAAGAGATGAAAATAATAATCCTGAAGAAAAGAAGAAAAAACCATTAATAGAAAGAAAAGGAGATTGGTTATGTCCAAAATGTAGAAATTTAAATTTTGCATTTAGATTAATTTGTAATAGATGTCAATTAGCAAAAAGTGAAGCAGAAGGTATGCTTTCATTTCAACAAAATATATCATTAAATAATAATTTAATGGGAAGAGGATTTGGATATAATCAACAACCAAATCCACAAAATAATAATAATAATGGGTTTAATTTTCAAGATTATCAAAATATGAATATTTATAATAATTTATATGGAATTCATGGAAATAATTTAAATAATGTTAATAATAATATTTTAAATCAAAATATGATTAATTATTTAAATATGAATAATAATCAAAGACAAATGACAAATCCTATTAATCAAATGAATTTTTCTAATTTTACACAACAAATAAAAAATAATCATATAACAAAAAATGAAAATATGAATCAAAATTTTGAATATCAAATGAATCAAATGAATATGAATAAAAATAATGATGAAAATGATGATGATAATAGTGAAGAAGAAGAAGAATTTGGAAATGATTATTAAATGTACTTTAATTTAAAATTAAAAATAATAATAGTACAAATGGTAAAGTAGAAAGTATCAAGTAAAGGGAAATGGTATTTAGTAAAATTATTTATCCAAATAAAATACATTTTAATAAATTGTTATAATTGATATATTATTCTTTTTATAAACATTTTATTTTTATACTACCATCATATTTAAAGATTTTCATAATAAAAATAAATTCCTTTTTCTTTCTGTTCCTTATCTTTTACAGAATTCATTTTATTAATTCTAGGTCTATAAGTTTCATTATCTCTTCTAAAAGTAATATTTAACATTTTTAAGAAACTATTCATTCCTTCAATCATAGGTCTTGGTGTAGTAGCAGTAGCTTCAACAGCTGGTGTACCTGTATACATTATAACTCTATCAGCCATATATGTTGCCATAATAAAATCATGTTCAACTACAAATGCAGTTTTATTTGCATTTAATACAAATCTTTTCATTACTTTTGAAGCAATTATTCTTTGTTCTGAATCCAAATAAGCTGAAGGCTCATCAATTAAATAAACATTTGCTTTTTTACCTAATGCAAGTACAATTGCTACTCTTTGTAATTCTCCTCCTGATAATTTTTGTACTTCATTATCAAATAGTGTTTGAACATTTAATGGTCTTACAACTTCACTTAAGAAATTTTGATGTGTTATTACATCTTTTAATTTATCTTGTAATAATTCATGAACTGTACCAGGATATTTTGGTGCTATAGTTTGTGGTTTATATGATACTGCTAATTCAGGAATTTCAAATGTAGTTGAATCTGGATGACATTTTTTATCACCTGATAACATTCTAACAAATGTTGTTTTACCAGTACCATTTTCTCCTAATAATACTATAATTTCACAATTACTAAATGAACCTTCTTCAACATGTAAAGTAAAAGTTTTTTCATTTTTATCTGTTAATGTTTTAGTCATTGCAGGATATTTATAATTATGATCTTTATTACTTAAAACAATATCAGTATTATCAGCAATTTTAAATGATAAACTAAATTCTCTAAATCTCATATTTTCAGTTGGAATAAAACCATCTAAGAAAACATTAATACCTTCTCTAACACCATATGGTAAAGTAACAACACCATATGCAGCTGGAACACCATATAATACACAAATTGTATCTGATAAATAATCTAATATACTTAAATCATGTTCAACACAAATGACATAATTATCATTTTTTGATACTGATCTTACAGCATCTGCAGCATTTAATCTTTGTTTAACATCTAAATATGATGTTGGTTCATCAAACATATAAACTTCTGTTTCTTGAATACATGAAAATGTAATTGCAAAACGTTGTAATTCTCCTCCTGATAATGTATCTATTGCTCTATCTAATAAATTTTCTAAATAAAGCATTTTTGCATATTTTGCAGTTCTCTCACCTTTTTTATCTTTTCTTGCAAAAAGTTCTCTTAAAGTTCCTCTTGCATTTTTTTTAATTGCATCAACATGTTGTACTTTATAAGTTATTGTTAAATCATTATCTAAATAAGTTTTAAAATAATTATATAATTCAGTTCCTTTGAATTTTTTAAGAATTTGATTCCAATCAGGAGGATTATCATAAAAACCAAAATTAGGTTTTAATTCACCACTTAAAATAAGTAATGCTGTTGTTTTACCTATTCCATTTGTACCAACTAATCCTAAAACATTACTTAATTGAGGATAAGGTAATCTATGTAATTTAAATGCATTTTGACCGAAACGATGTGTTGTTTCACTTTCTAAATTTTTGGGAAGATTTATTATACGAATAGCATCAAATGGACATTTTTTAACACATAAACCACAACCTATACATAAATTTTCTGCAATTTTTGCTAATTTATCTGTTGGTGCTACTTCTATACAAAATTTTCCTCCTTTGTTTATTGGACATATTTTTTTACATTCTAAATGACATTTTTTTGGTTTACATTTATCTGGATTTATAATGGCTATACGAAGCTTATCTTCTTTATTTTTTCCTTTCTTTAATGAATCCATTAATTAAAAATAATATTTTTTATTTTTTTTTCAGTTAAATATTATTAAATTTTGAATATGAATAATTTTATTATATAATAAAATCAAATTATATATTTATGGCAAATAATAATTTTATTGATTTTATTTTCTTTGTTAATGCCTTTATAATATCTTTCTTCTCTTTTAAGAATATATAAATGATATTAACATTTATAATAACTTCCATAAAAATGAAACCAATCATATTTAATTTCATCAGGATTCAATTTACTTTTCTTTTGTTCCTTTATAATTACATCAATAGTTCTTACAAACTAAATTTGTTCTCAATATGATGTACTATTAGCAATCACCCATATATGCAATACATTTTGTTTGAAGTTTTGATGATAATATAAATGTGAAAAGAATTAATAAAATTGAGATAAAACATTTAAACATTTTAATTAGAGTTGAATTTATAACAGTTCGTTTTAATTAATTAAAATTTTAGTTTAATTAAAAAAAATTCATAAATAAAAATAAAAAAGAAATTCAAAAGATTTAATGAGTATTAAATAATTATTTAATGATAAAACAATTTAAAAATAAATTTCAAACTAAAAAAAATTATGAAAATATTAATCAGATAATATATCTTTAGGTTTAATAATAGAATCCCTAATATTTTTATAATACTCAAATTTTGATTTTTCAAGTTTATTCTTAATTTCAATGATTTTATTTAAAGATTCTCTAGCATCCATAATAGCTTGATAATTTTGAGCAAATACATCATCCATTTGTTTTTGAGCTCCATTAATAATTTCTTTTTGTTCTATATCTGATAATTTTTCTTTCATATCTTTTAATAATTGCCATTTACCATTTATTTCTTTATTCATTCCTTTTAATTGAGCAATTTCTTGATTTGCAGAATCAATTTTCTCTTGATAATTTTTATCTCTTTTTATTCCAATTGATATAAATAAAACAACCATTAAAACATTTGTTAAAGGAAGATAACCATTATATAATCTAGAATCATCATATAAATTATCTTGAAATAATTTTCTTTCTTTATCATCAGGAATAGCTTTAATTAATTTTCTAATATCTTCAACTTGAGGTCTAATTAAAGCAGTAGGATCTTCTTCTAATTTTTTTTGAACTTTATCAATTTTATCAATAATTTTAGTTAATCTTCTAATTGCTTCAGAATGTTTTGAAGTATTTTTAAAATATTCAACAACTTTATCTTTAGCAGGATTTGTATCACAATAAATAATTTCTTCTTCTTGTTTAATTCCTTCAATAATATTCATTAAAGTATCTAAAATATTTTCATCTTTACTTCTTCCATTTGATTCTCTATCTGGAAAATATCTTCTTACTTTATCCATTACTATATATTCTTCTGATGAATGAACCATATTCTTAAATTTCCATATGTCAAAGCATAAATGTCTAAAAAATTCAAATGTAACTTCCATTGTTATTTTTTCCATAAATTTTCTTTTTCTTATTGTTTCTGGATCTTTTGAAAGTTTTGTTCCTGGAATCCAAATTTCTGTCCATAATTGTTTCCATTCTTCTATTATTCTTTCTCTTTCTTCTTGAATATTTTTATCTTTTTCTTCCCAATGTTCTCTTTTTTCTTTTTCTTTTTGATTTGCTTCTTCTGGTGATAATTTTAATAATTCTAAATTTAATTCTAATTCCTTTTGTTTTCTATCTTCTAATAATTTTTCCATATCCATTTTATCCCATCCAAAAGCACTTCCTTTTTCACATAAAACTTTCTCAATTTTATCTTGTACTTTTTCTAATAAAATACCTTCTAATAATAATTTAATTGTTTTTGCTTCATATAAATATTTAAAACCGTCTGAATATGCTTGTTCTCTTATTTCATCTTCAATTAATCTATCTAACCAAACTTTTTTTTCCCCAACAAATTTTTTGAAAAAATCATCATTTTCTTTTTTTTTTCTTTGAATTTCTGGTATACCTTCATTTATTTTTTTAATTCTTTCTTCATTTTGATTTGTAATTCTTGAAAACTCTTGGATTTTATTTTCAACACCTTCTGTAATTGAAACTGCTTGATGATCTTTTACACTTTTAAAAACTATATTTATTGCATTTCCTGTAACTAAAAGAATTTCATTTAAATTTTTTGATTTTTCTTGATATTCATTGTAATTTTTTGATGATTCTTCAACTATATATTTATCCTGTTTTAATATTTGCATTGCAAGTTCTTTTGCATTTTCATCTTTAAATTTCTCTTCAGTTTTTTTTATATCTTCATTTTCAGGTAATACTCCTTTCATTAATTGCTTTACAATTACACTATTTAATGAATCGTTAGACATTTATTTTTTTATATAAAATAATTTATTTAATATTAAAAATTGAAGATATATAAATCTTTTCAAGTTATGTAATAATAATAAATAAATAAATGAATAAATAATAACACTAATATATAAAAAAAAGAAAAATAAATAAAATATAAAAAGATAATTTATAATAAATAAAAAAAATAAAACATTGTTTAATTTCTTAAAAAAATTTATGATATTAAAAATTGAAAAAAAAAATTAAAAATTGATTTGAATTAAAATTATTATTAACCATAAATAAGATGATCATTAGAATGATCTTCCTTAATTCTTTCAATTTTAACTCCTTGTGGTTTAGCTTCAGAAATTTCTAATTTAAAAGTTCTTCTTTTATGAGTACTAATCCCTTCAAATCCAATATAATAAATTTTAGTATTACTAGCTAAATAATTCATAGTAACAATTAATGTAATAGACCAAACAGAATTAAATTTAGTAGTACTTAAATAATAAGGTAAAGTCCCATCAGGATTTTCAACACAATCAATTTCTTGTGTTGCTTTTTCTTCACTCATTTCAAATCCAGGATTATTTCTATTAACAAATAACTTAATTTTTCTTGGTGAAGTACCATCTTCTCCTCCAATCATTCTCATTGATCTTATTTTAACTTGTGTTGTAAATGGTATATAAATAAGTAAATCTATATCATCATCATTACTCTCACAAAAATCATTTCTATCTAACATTTCTTCTTTTGGTTTAAATATTTTCTTACAACTTCCTATCTTTTTTTCATTTAAGGCAAATGCTTCATTTTTACTTATTGCTGTATTTAAATCTACAACTATTTCATCTTCTCCTAGAATACATTCTGAACATGTACATTCTGGACCATGTGCTTGACGAGAATTCATTTTTTATATTTTTTATATATATTTTTTATTTATTTATTTTTGGCGAAGGATTATAAATATTTGTTTTTTTAAATATATATATTATTATATTTTTATATTAATCTATAATAATAAACAATATAATTGAAATATGATTGTTTTTCATTTTTTATTGAATAATTATAATTATTTTTTAAAAAATAATTGATATAATGAAAATAAAATATTTTTTTTATATGTAAATAATTATTATTTATTGATTTTGAACTAGTCTTAAAACAAAGGGAATAAAAATTTTTATTAAAAAAATTATCTTTAAAAGAAAATGTCTAATCAACAAATAAAAGAATATATCATTAGTAAAAAGGAAAAAAAAACAACTAAAAAGTGTTTCCTAAAACCAATAAAAATATCAAACCCAAATTTTGAAATATTAAAAAATGATTTAACATCAATCCAAAACTATTTAAAAAAATGTAAAACCTTAGTAGATAAAAAAATGGAAATACCTAATTTGCTTTCTTCCAGTAACAAAAATTTAGAATCAATTATTAAATCAATTAATTTATTGAATGAAAATAATTTGAAAGAAGAACATTTAATAACAGATATTAATCAATCATTAAAAGAATTTGATTGTTCAAGTGAAAAAGAATCACCCGAAAAAATCAAAAAAGAAAATGAATTATACAATTCCTTAATAAATTATACACAACAAATATTTATTTTATTGAATACAATTTTGGATATTAATTATAATAATGTTAAAGAATCAAAATCATTCTTTGCAAATGTTGAAATAATCTTAGATTATATAATAGAAAAATATTCAAAAGATAAAGAAATTACAGATAAAATTAATAGTAAAACTAATTTTGAAGATTTTTTTTTTGAAGAATTTAATAAAGATAGTAGTTTTTATAAATGTATTACAAAAATTAAAAATTTATATTTCCAAAACTATGAAAAAATTATTGATATATTCATTGATTTAATTGCTAATGTTTTAAAATACGATTCTGGTAATTATAAGAAAATTAAATCTTCTGTTCATAGTAAAATTGGACATTTTGAAGAAAATTTTACTTTATTAAGGAGCGATATTGAGGAAATATTTAAAAATATGAAAGAACAAAATGAAAATTTAAATAAAAATATTATTCAATTAAATGAACAAATAAAAGTAAAAGAAGAACAAAATGGAAATTTAAATAGAACTATTATTCAATTAAATGAACAAATAAAAGGAAAAGAAGAACAAAATGAAAATTTAAATAGAACTATTAGTCAATTAAATGAACAATTAAAAGAGAAAGAAGAACAAAATGAATTATTAAATCAAACTATTAATCACAAAAATGAACAAATAAAAGAGAAAGAAGAACAAAATGAATTATTAAATCAAACTATAAATCAAATAAATGAACAAATAAAAGAGAGAGAAGAACAAAATGAATTTTTAAAAATAATAACTCGAGACAGTAATAATAGTAACAATAATAATAATCTAAAAACAATCTTAAATCAAATTAAAGATGAAAATTTAGAATTTCTAAATAAAATAAATGAATTTAGAGAAAATCAAAATAAAAATCTTGAATATAAAATAAAAGAAAAGGAAGAAGAAGTTAATGAAATATTAGCAATAAATAGAAAATATTCTATAAAAATAAAAGTTCTGCAAAAAGAAAATGAATTATATAAAAATAATAAAAATATAGATACTAATAAGTTAATAGAAGAATATGAAAATATAAATAATGAAATTTTAGATAACGTATCATTAGAGAAAAAAAATGATTTAGAGAAAATGAATCAACTTCAAAGAAATATAAATAAATTAATTAATGAAAAAAAACAATTAGAAGACCTTGAAAAACTATTATTAACAAAAATAAATGAATTAGATAAAATTCAAAATATAAATGTATAAGTAAATAAAATATATTTTTATAACTAACTAATATTAATAGCAAAAAAATGAAAATACTTATTATTTAAAAATAAAAAAAAAATATAATTTTTAAATAAAATAAATAATAAAAAAATTATGAATATCATAAAATAATTTTTATATAACTTAAATAAAAAAATGGGTGACGAAGAAAATCCAGATGAAAAGGCTTATACAATAATAAAATACTTAGAAGACGGTCAAGTAATAACAGAACATAACAGTAGAAATTACACAGGTCGTGCTTCAGTAACATATGCAAATCAAGATCGTTACGAAGGTGATTTCAAAGATGGACTTCGAGAAGGAAATGGAACATACACATACTTTAAAGAAGAAGGTCCTGGAAATAGATATGAAGGTGAATGGTTAGCTAATAAAAAACATGGAATTGGAAAAATGACATTTGGTGGTGTTGGTGAATATTTTGGTCGTTTTGAAAATGGAAAAAGACATGGTGAAGGTGTATTTAAATATAATAAAACAGGAAATGTATATTCTGGTTCATGGAAATATGGTATTAAGAATGGTCATGGAGAATTTATTTTTAATGATACAAAAATGAAAATTGCTGGTAATTGGGATAATGGTAAAATTACTCAAGGTAAATGGATTTTTCCTAATGGAACTTATTTTGAAGGTCCTTTTGTTAATAATTATCCTAAAGGAGAAGGTATATGGCATTTTGTGAATGGAAATACAGTTAAAGGAGATTTTTCTCAAGAATTGAAAGATAATGATAATCCTGAACCTGAAGGTGATGAAGATAATGCTCAAATTACTGTTGTTAATTGGAAAACTAATCCTGAAGTTGTTGATCCTACTCGTGAATTATATCATGATGAACCTACTTTGGAATTACCACCTGAAGAAGAAGAAAAGAAAGAAGAAGAAAATAAAGAAGGAGAAAATAAAGAAGGAGAAATTAATGAAGAAGAAAAGAAAGATGAAAATATAGAAGGTAGTCCTGAAGGTGAAGCTAAACCTGATGAAGAACCTAATCCTGAAGGAGAAGAAGGTGG
>JAEEGK010013540.1_pt1 | contig 18365 bp, 2 predicted proteins | sample 8958771 | NCBI WGS metagenome assembly JAEEGK01 (sample SAMN16246547, study PRJNA631951) | gut metagenome | biome: gut microbiome; feature: rumen; material: SC-attached | host: Bos | place: Iran: Karaj | collected 2018-10
CCCAATCCCCAATCCCCAATCCCCAATCCCCAATCCCCATTTTATAAATATTAAATATGACTATAAATAAATTTATTTTAAATTTAAAATAATAATAAATTATATATATAAAAAAAACATTTTAAGGAATTTATATTTTAAATATTTAATTATTGGATAATATCATTTTATTAATATTTAATTATATATCTTATTATTTCTTTTTGGGTACGGCACATGCAGCTGAAGCTACGACTAATTTCTTAAAATTATTAGCAATTTTTTCTGAGCTTCCACTAGTATCAAAATTTTCAATGTTAAATAAAAGATCTTCTCCATAAGGTAAATAATCATTTCTCATAGTCTCAAAACATTTTCTACATCCATTATCTATATCAAAGCATATTATCTTTATTTTTTCTTTTGCACATCTTTGTAAATAAGGTTCCAACTTTCCAGATTCTTCCTCATGATTAGTATTACCGCAATACTTTTGACAATGAGCAGGTGCATCTGCAATATGTATTATTAATTTAGTTCCACTTCTCCAAGCCATTTTAAACACATTTTTATATCCTCCCACAAAATCTTCAGGACCATCTCCACCACCACTCGGACTTTCTCCACTAATATCATTTCTTAATTTATTTATATCATTTGTTAAATGATATATAGTATGTTTATCACTTTTAGAATCTATTGGATCTCTATAAAATACACAACCAAATTGGAAATTTATTTTTGGGAATTTTTCTTTTAAATCATTACCAATAGAAATAACAGTATCTTTTGCAGCTTGAATAGTTGAACCCATAGATCCTGTGGCATCAATTAGATATACTATATCAAATTCATTAGATACTCTTGGAACAAAGTCTGTCCATATTACACTTTCATCTATCTCAAATTCAAAAGAAGGTAATTTAAATGTTTCAACCCAATCATCTCCATATTCTGCATATCTTTTAGCAAATTGTGTTGTAAAAGCAGCGATGTTTTGAACATATCTAAAAGTACTATAATTTTCTCCTGAATCTAATTCATTAAATAATTTTGAAAATCCCCCATCAAAAACTATATCACCATTTGGATATTCTCTATTTGATGGGTAAAATAATATATTACAATGGTTTTGGTCAGCAATTTTTGAATCTTGATCTTTTTTTCCGGCATATCCAAATGGTATCAAAGGATTTATTTTTTTTTCATCATTAATATAAGAAATTGTAGTACCAATAGCAATATTAACTAAATTATGAGATAATGCCGGTCTATAATGTTTTCCATCACTAAATCTTTTTTCTTCATTAAAAACTTTTTCTTTAATTTCAGCTATATTTCCGGGAACCATTTGGTCACAACCAATATCATTACCCATAAATTGAATTGATAATTTTCCAACTTCAGGGAAATCTGCAATTTTTAAAAATAAATTAGTTTCATAAAATAATGGGTTACTATCAGACCAAAAAACTAAAGAGCCCCCTATTTTCCAAAATCTTACTAGGCATTCTACAAATTGCCCTACTAAATTTGGGTTACCACTAGGATCAGGAATATTTTTTGAACCATCTCCACTTATTACCCAACAAGCATAATAATCCCCAGTCTGCAAAAGTTGTATACAATCTTTATAATTACATTTTACTGTTAATTCTATTCCATAAAAATCTAAAGCATCTTTAAGACAAAACTTAGACTTAGGATGTCTTTCTAATAAATATATAGGATCAACTCTCTCATCTTCATTTTCATCTGCTATTTTTTTTGCCCAAAAACATGCGCATAAAATTTTCAGACCTTTAAAAGCACCTTTACTCGCCATACCATTTTTATCATTTAATTCTGGATTTACTTTTGTATCAGATTTTACTTCTTCTGGGTTTATAAATTCTGTCATTGATTCAGGAAATAGTTCAGCTTCATCTAATTTAAATACTAAATCTCTAAAAACAATATTATGTCTATAATTTTTTTCATAATTTTCTATAGCTTCTTCTGGATTTTTCATCTCAAAATCAAAAATAGGCATTTTTGAATCTATTTTTATTTCATTATCAACCAATTTACATATACCATTCAAAATTAAATTTGGATTTAAAGTCCAAGTACATTTTCCAAAAATATCTTTTATTCCAATAGGGTAAAATCCAAGCCCTACCCCAAATAAAGATACCCCTGATTCTTCAATTTGTGCTATATAATTTTTTATATGCTCTTTTTCACCTAAATTGGCAAAGACCCCATCTGTGAAAACGAATGCAAAATGTTTTTTAGCAGCATTTAAATTCCTAAATTTTAAAAGACATGTTAACGCATCTCTTAAATTAATATTATAATCTGGCCTTCCTAAAATTTCAACTAAAGCGGGCCAAACGGGGGATTTAGATGTTAAAGAATTAAAACTATCTTGACCCGAAAGTAAAATTATAGGTTTTTCTTTTGTTGCAATTATAATATCAAAGAAGGGTATTGAAATTGATGAAAAAATTTGTAAGAAAGAAATAACGCTCTGGAAAGAATGTGGTCTCATTAAATCGTTAAAACAAGAAGTTGAATTGTCAATTATAACTGTGATTCTATAATCTTTAACTAATCCGGCTATTTTATCTAGCCATATTTTATTATCTTGACCTTTTGTTAAAACGAAATTTACCAAACCCATAATATATAATCTTGTACCTTTACGAGATGGAGCATACATAGAAGGTTTATTAGGAGGGAAGACTAAATCAACTAAAGCTCTTTTCCCTTCTTTATAATCATTTGATAAAATTTGATTAATAATAGTTTCATTGATATTGTTGCTGTTAATAATTTTTTGGATTATATGATTAGAAGAAATTTTTATATCTTCTAAAACTTTTTCTTTAGATAATTCATGTGGTTTATTTTGAATAAATATTTTATCAAAAATTATTTCTTTATTTTTCATTGCTTCTAAAATTTCCATAAATTTATTATCTAAAGAAATATCTATTGATTCAATTATATCACTTTCTATTTTTCCTCTCCTTTTAACAACCTTATCTAATTTTATTTCTTCTGAACTATATTCTATAGAACTAAAAATTTTGACGAAATTATTCACAATATCATTATATTCCCCTAAAACTATTTTTCTGTTATCATCTATAGAGACAAGGGGTACAGAAAGTTCATTTCTAAATTTTTCCCATATAATATGTAGAGTATCTAAGTATTTTGGATTATATGGTGGTACAAAGAAAAATCCAAATTTGGTTTTTTCATCATGGTCAAAAATACCATGCCATTGCTCTGGAAGTTTCAATTTAGGATCTAACCCACTAGAAATTATATTTACTTGTCTATAATTTCTTTCTGGATGTACCAAATCCGGATGGCATTGAATAAACCAACATACATCAGCTATTCTAGTAAAAAATCTTTTTACTAAAACGGCATCTAAAATTCTTTGAATGATTTTATCAGAGTGAGGTTCATTATATTTTTTTATAATATATTGAAATTTAAAATCAGCAAAAACTATAACAGAATAAGGCATTTCTAAATAATCAAAGCAATTGGCCATAGCTGCAGCTAATATAATATTAAATAATTTATCTCTTATACTTATGGCTCTAAAGCAATCAATAGCTATTATTCCGCATGTTCTATTTGTAGGTAAATTTAGGCTTATTATGTGCCTATAAAAATTAAGACATAAATTTCGAGATAATTTGTTCAAATTTTTAATTGGAAGTCCTTTATCTTCTTCATCTTTTTTATCTTCATCAAAAGACATTTTATAACAATCATCTAATTGCTTGCTGAATTGATCTTCTGAAGGTAAAAGTAATTTATCGTCTTTTTGTTCCATTTCTAAAACTCTAAAAACTTTTTCTAAACTTTTACCTACATCTTCTTTTTTCAATTTTTCTAAAGATTTTTTTGTAATTTTTTTTGGACTATCTCCAAATTCATCAACTATAATTTTATCATCTTTTTTATCATCATCCTTTTTTTCTTTTTCTTCATCGGAATAAAGTTCTTCTTCTTTTTCTTCTTCTTCTTTATCCTCTTTTTTTTTTAATTCTACTTCTTCAACTTTTTTAGGGAGAAAATGCATTATAGAGGTTTGTCTATTTATAGGAGTTGAAGGCCTTTTTCTCTCTTGTATTATTTCTTTTTGAGGAATTTTTAATTCAGCCAAAAGTTTAATTTGGGCTTTTTCTTTTTGACGATTTAGTATTGTTTCTTCAATGTTTATTCTTTTAGTTTCATCAACTTTTCTTTCATACCATTTTGATTTGAAAGGTATACTAACTATAGATGGATTAGGGAATATTATATTTCCCAAAGATAAATTCTTTTTTCCTTTATTAACTTTATCAAATTGATTTAAATTTAGGCTTGAATTTTTTAAATTTTCACATAGTGCCTCAAAAGCACTATTAAAAGACAAAATATTTGAATTTATAAAACATTTATTTGAATATCTAGAATAAAGATAATGTGTATATAAAAAATTAAATCTTTCATTTGCTTCTTTTTGATCAATTTTATTTATAAAGAATGGAAAAGCTTGACAAATTAAAATTAATTTTTTATAAAAAATTTCATAACTTTCTAAATTATTCAATAACGAAGGGTTAGGTATTTCTATCATCGATTTATCAATGTTTAAATCTTCAATAACAGTTTTTAATGATTCTGATGTTTTAGTTGATTTATCACTTAATGAATCTTCTGATTTATATATATCAGGATAGGGGTGATTTTCTTTAAATGACCATAAGGTTGAAGTCTTTTCTCTTTCATATTTATTTTTTCTAGGTTTAATATCCTTATGTTCAGTTATTTTTTTGATTAAAATATCTTCATTTATATCTTTGAACAATTTTCCTCTAATTTTTTCGTGTTCAGATAAATCATAAAAATAGAAACTTTGCTTTTTTAATTTTGAATGTTGTTTGTTTAAAATATTTCTAATAGTATAAACTAAATTATTTATGTACATATTTTTAACTTTAAGGAATCTTTCTTCATTAAATTGAATGAAATATGATAAACTTTCTTCAGAGTGATTTGTTTCACCAAATATTATTGATTGAAGACTTTTTAAATATTCTATCTTCTCTTCAAATTCTATATCTTTTGAATAAAAGTAATTAATAAAATATACTAAGTTTGATTTATTAAAGATTTCCTCAAATTCTTTTTTTCCATCATAATTTTTACATTTTAAGGGTTTATTAAAATATTGATTGTAAGAATCAATAAATTTTTTTAAATTATAGCTAGCAAGTTTTTCTCCTGGCAATTCTTTAATATTTTCAAATTTAACATTTTCTTTTTCTTCAAGTTCTTTCACATCTTTATCCTTTTTATTTTTTTTATTTTTTTTATTTTTCTTTTTTTTATCCGTTTTATCTTCTTTTTTACTCTCAAACTTATCTTTTAATTCTTCAGTTTTTTTTTCTTCTTCTTCAATATTAAAAATGATAACTTTTTCTGTTTCTATAAAATATTGAATTGTAGGAATCCATATAAAATCTTTATTATTATTATTATTAGAAAAAATAGTAATAATTTTAGGACAATTTGCTTTAAAAGGAATATGTTCCAAATAATTTTCTTTGTCATTAGAATATACTATTGAATTATAATAATAAAAATATGTATTTACTCTGTTTATTAAAACACATTTATAAGGAGTATAAAATACATTTAATTCTTTTTCATTAATATATTCACTCATCTTTTCATTTTGTTCAATAAATTTATATTTTTTCTTTGTATAATTGTAACCTATATGAGGAATTTTCCAATACCTTTCATCAACATCTTTTCCAAAGATCATATTTTTAACTCCTCTTAGTATAGCTTGTGCAATAGATAATTTTTCTTCTATATGTAATTCAATACTCAAAGATTTATAAACTTTATTTTCAGATTGAACAATTATTTTTGCATCCTTTAATTTATTCGGGTCAAGGTATCTTTTATTGAAAATAAACTTAATTCTAAAAGTAACACCTTTTTCAAACTTCAAAATATTTCCATCTAAGTAATTTAAAGACATATAAGAGGAACAAGGGATATTTATATGCGACACCGTAATTTGATGGGGATTATCATCTTCATATTCTACTCTAAATGTTATCAATTGCTCAAATACTTCTTCATATAGATATATATGAAATTTATTATAATCTAAACAATTTTTCACTTCATTCAAAGATGCAAAAACAAATCGTTTATCATGAAAAGTTGTAGAAATGACTATTGGAATTGTTAAATTTTTTGTAATATAAAATTTTATTTTAGCATTTAATTTTTTACCATCTAATTTATTTTCAATTTTTGAAAAAGACACCAGAAATTTTTGGTCATCTTCATTAAATATCAATTTAGGTTCTTCTTCTACATCATTTCCTTCTAATTTTTCAATTGAATAATTGTTTTTCCATTTATCAAAAGGTAAAATAGATTTTTCAAACCTGAAACTTAGAAATAATTCTAAATTTAAAGGAGAGTTTTCAAAAGCATATTTTAAATTATTTTCTTTTGAAAAGAAAAAATTATAATTACTTTCAAAAATTACATTTAAAGGTATAAATTCAAATTTGAAATTAAAAGGAATTAGAAGATTTGTATCGCTTTCTTCTACTATTTCAAAGTTAAGTTGGCCAGTTATTTTATCATTTTCTTCCTCTTCTATAACTTGATCATAAGGAATTTCAAATTTAATAATAATTGGTTCATTATGTTTAGTTATTTGATTAACACTTAATTGTTTAGTAATTAAATTTTCTTCATTAAATATAAATGAAGATTTCACATTTTTATCAACAAATGATATTATATTAAATTTAATTTTTTCTCCATAATATAGAGCTGGAATTATTGAATTAATTTCTTGATTATATGTTTTTAAACAAAATTGCAATTTATTATCGGTTGATAAAGATAGATATGGTGTGGAGATATTTAAATCAGAAGTATCGAACCCAGCTTTAAACCCTATTTTTTTTTCTGTTAATTTAATATTATCTAATTTCATAATATTAAATTCTTTAGGTATAATTTTTTTATTATCATCAGTTTTATTAATTATATTCTCATAAGATTTATAAGTATTTAATAGACTTTCTAAATCTTTCATCACATTATCTTTAAAATTTCCAAATTCAATACATTTTCTGTTAATTTCATCCAAAGCAAAATCTTTTAATCTAGGTCTTAACATATTAATCTCTTTAATATCTTTTAATAAGTTTTGTGTGTCCTCTTTATAGCCTTGCAATAAATTAACATTATCAATATGTTCATTTAAATTATTAATTAATTTTCTGAAATTTGCAAAAAAGTTTTTCATATTTTTAAATAAATTATCACTTTCTAAATCTTGATTTATATTTGCATCATTTAATTCTAAAGTAGGCTGTTCTAATGTATCATCAATTTTTAATTTTCCCATTTCTTCCTGATATAATTCCTTTATCTTATTTACTTGTTCCATATCTAAATTTTTTATTGTAATTTTTTTACCTGTTAATTGTGTTTGTCCACTTTTATTTTTCAAAGAAAGATATAAATGATTATTACTAAAAGCATAAAAATATTGTTTATATTCATGAAGAATAATATCTTTTCTCTCCAATTCCAATTTCTCAACTTCATTCGGGTTTTCTATTTTATATTCAAATATCTCTATTTCATCTTTTTTATCAGAAAAAATTTTTTTTTTCTCTTCATTTTCAAAAGGAATAGTTTTAATGGTTGTTGAAGCTTTATTTACTTCCTCAAAATTCTTTTTATCTTCTGATAGTAATTTATTAAGCTTATTAAATTCATCATTATAATTATTTATATTTGTATTAAATTTCATCAATTTTTCCTCTTTTTTATTTTTCCTATCCATTAAATCTTTTTCTTTTTCCATTTTATAATTGTTTTCTATTTCTTTATTTAGAGTATCAATTATATTTGTATATAAATTATTTTTATTCGATGAATAATATTTATTAAATAATTTTTGTAAATTTTGTATTCTTTCCTCAAAATATTTAGGGAATATTTTAAAGTCTTCCTTATTTTTTGAGAGAGCAATTTCTTCTACTAAAGAAGTTATCTTACAAAAATATTTATAATTTTCATTTACTTCACCTTTTTCGTTAAAAATATTTGTTCCGAAAAATTCATCTATTTTATTTTCAAAAATAATATCCAAAAGTTTATCAACAAGATTATCAATTACTGATGAAAATATTTTTTTTGATTCTTCGGATATTATTGAAATTTGACTTAAAAAATTTAAATAATTATGAAAATATTCAATTCTTGGATTATATAAATCTTTAGGAATATTAATTTTGTCATTTAAAAGCATCAACCAATTTAAATTTGAGCATAAATTAGTTTCTAATCTTTTTAGTATATTTCTTACTAAAGAAGATTGAATTATTTCTCCACAAATAAATTTATTCTTATTTTCATTATATTCCATATAGCTATTATCTCCAAATATTCTTAGGAAATGGATGAATATAGGAAATTTATTATTTGATTTTTCTAGAGATGATAAATAATCTATTAATTTTTTTTCAGTATAATTTTCCCTATTATCCAAAAGGAAATAAATTATATTTGGATATTGACTGTATTTTTTATTGAAATTCTTTAACCAATTTGGTTCATTAACAAAAAAGATATCTTTATAACTTATGTCTATTATTGGTTCATGCTTATCCGGTAAATACTTATATAAATTTTCTAAAAATTCAAAAACAAAATTATAAATATGTTCAGGATTTTCTTTCATTATCTTTTTTATTAAATTATATCTAAAATCTTCTTCTTTTTTTTTAATTTCTTTTTCTTCTTTTTCCTTTTCTATATCTTTTTCCTTTTCTTCATTTTTTTCCTTTTCTTCATCTTTTTCTTTTTCTTTATTTTCTTCTTTTTCCTCTTTTATAATTGGCATATTTTTAAGTATTATATCATTGAATAAATCGAATATTTTATCTAATAATTCTATATATGATTCATATTCACCTTCTTTTAATTTTATAACTTCCTTAAAAAATGTTTTAGCGTTTGTAGATGATAGGCCAGATGAAAAAAATAGTCCTTTTATAATTTCTTTAGTACTTTCTATTTTTTCTCCACCTTTTTCAGCTTCAACTGTTTTTTCTAAAGAAAACAAAGGTATTAAATCTTTTGCATTTAATTCTGGAATTAACAATGTGAATGATGGTAATACATAATCAATATGACCTGATGCCCAAAATTTATCTTGTTCTGTTGAATAATCTCCTTTTATAAATCTATTTAATTCATTTCTTATACTATTCATATTTATATAATTTGGACTAATATTATACAAAGATAATAAAATGCAAGATCTTAATTGATTTTTAAAATCTGAAATAATTTCATTTTTTTTATCTGGTTGACTTAAGTTTTTCCATATACTATTTAATAAATTATTGATAATTAAATCAAATGATTCGTCTAAATCTTTTTTATATTTAAATTTTTCTAATTTTAAATAAACTGAGTACCATTTAGATTCATCGGTTAAACCATCAACCAATTCCATAATTTTAGAATAATTTATTAGGATTTCAAGAACTTTTTGGAAATCTGTATAATTACTAAAAATTTTAGTTTTAATAGGTGGAAATACTGAAATATAATTTTTTTCTTCTTTTTTTTCACTTTTTTTAGCTTCTATTAATTTTTTCATTGTTTTTTCTGCCTCTTCAAATTTTGCTTTATCAAGCCCAATAAAATTCAATTTATTTATATATTCTTTGCTTTCTTCTCTTAATTCTCTTTGAAGTTCATTTTTTAATTTATTTAATTTTTCCTCTATTTCAGCTTTTTCTTTTTGATTTTGCTTCTTATAATAACTTTGAATAAGTTTCTTATTATAAAATTCATTATAAGTTTCATACCATTCATCTATATATTTATATATAATTGAATAATCAGTTTTATCATGGTTCTCAAATTTTAATTTTTTTAATTCATCTAATCTTTCTAATAATTCTTCCGAATTATTTTTATCCTTTAAATCAATTTTTTCTAATAATTCTTCTATATTATCATCATTTATACACTTTATAAAATATTTATCTTTTATTATTTCTTCCAAATTTAAAAAGAATGAAATAATTATTTTTAGGGTTGGATCTTCTAATATTTTATTTTTTTCTTCTTCTTTATAATCACTCCTATTAGTTATAATTATATGAGATATTATTTTATTTACAATTATAAGAAGATCTTTTTGTAATCCTTTTATATTAAGGTTATTAATATCAATATGTTTAACTTTTTCTATTTTTATATTTATTTCCTCTTTATCATCATTGATATTTACCTCTTTAAATTCACCTTTAAAATCTTCTTTTTTCAATTCCATTTCTTCAAATTCTTTTTTTTCTTCATCTTTCCCTTCTTTATTTTCATTTGAATGAATAGATTTTTCATCCTCTTTTAAATCTGAAATTTTAGATTGAGACGATTTACTTGATTTACTTGATTTATTTGATTTACTCCTAGATTTATTTTTTGATTTACTAGATGCACTCTCACTTCCTGATTTACTAGATTTACTTTTTGATTTACTTCTTGATTTACTCGACACACTTCCATCTTTTGATTTTTTTGATATACTCCTTGATTCACTTTTTGCTCCACTTTTTGATTTGTTTGACTTACTTGAAACACTAGATTTACTTGATTTACTAGAGCGACTTTCGTAATTTTCTTTATAGGGTACTTTTTTTTTGGACTTTATATCTTCATTATCTTTTTTATATCCAATTGATTCATTTAATTCAGGATAAGAATAAATTATAGATAATGCTTGATTTAATAAATCATTAGGTTTTTCATTATTTTCAGTAAGTTCGTAAAAAATAATTTTTTTATAATTTTCATTATTTGCCTCCTTTAAATAATCATTTATATTTTTATATGATATTGCAAAATTAAAATCATTTTTAAGCAATGCATATAATAAAAAGTATTTTCCTTGAGCATATTTCAAGAAATTTTCATTTGACATCGATGGCTTTGAAATTTGTTTTACTTTAAAGGATTCTTTTAATTTTGGAGTGATATTATCTCTTCTGATAAATTCATCAATTAAATTTTGAATAATTTGCAACAAAGAATAAATATCTTTTTTTACCTCTATAATTTTATTTTGAGTTTCTGATATTTTTGTCTTCAACTGTTTTAAATATTTATATTCACATGAGCCAATAAGAGAAACAAATAAATTAAAATCTAATTTTGTGTCGGTTTTAGTTAGATTTTCTAAAACTTCATTTATTTCACTATATTTCTGTTCGGCTTCATTTTCATTTTTATTAATATTATTTTTTAATTCAACTGAAGGTTGTTCACAAAATTTTTTTAATAAATCTCCTTTTAATTTTTCAGGATTTACGTAAGAAACAGAATAACAATCTTCTATAGCACTTATTATTTGTTCTTTTAATTCATCCCTATTATTTAATGAGTTAAAAACGAAATTTAATGTTCTCCCAGAAAATTGTTTTTTTCCAGCAAATTTATCTATCTCAGTTTTTGATAGATTTTTAGCATATTGATGAACATTGGCAAATCTTGCAGCCATTTCAGTAGCATTTTTTCCAAATAAATTATTTTGTTTAAAAAGTCCAGATAAAACAAGTCCTGAAGAAATATTTGATTCATCATTTTCAAAAAGACTAAAGACAACATTTTTATTTAAAAATCCTTCACCTAATTTTTTGTTTGGATCAACATCTAAACTATTATAAGTCATAAAAAGTCTAAAATTTTCATGAATACGAAATTTTGGATCTGTTGCATTTCTTGAATAGAAATAGTTAGACCCTTTTTCGAATAAATTTAAATATGGATTAATTGGATCACATAAAGATAAAATTCTTTCTGGTAATTCAGGCTGAGCTTTTTCTATTCCATCTAAATTTACCCAAGAACCTTCAATCATAGCTTTAATAAATGGAGAATCTTCATTAACTAAATGTTTTATAAAAGATAGTTCAGATACAATTTTATTTTTTAATTCAGTAATTATATTTTCGTGTTCATCTAATATTTCTTTTGGATATGATTTTATTGTTTCTAATATTTTTCTGAAATTATTAGGCTTCCATGTATTAGGAGAATTGAGTGTAATATTCTCCAAGATAATATCTGAAAGTTCAGGTATTTCTATAACTTTATTAAATATTTTTTTTAAATCATCAATTTCTTCCTGTAATAATTTTGATTTAGGTGTGATTTGTCCAGTAATAACTGAAACTCCACTATCATTATTTAAATCAATATTTACTAACTTTTCTCCACATGCTTCAGCAAAAGTTCTTATTAAATATCCTTTTCCTGAACCAGAAGGACCATTTATAATACAAATAATATTTGCTTTAACTGCTAAAAGAAGAAAAATAGCGGCTTCCCTTTGAGATAAAGTAAATGATAAAAATTTTTTTTCTATTTCATTACGTTTTTCTTCTCTTATAATATCTCTTAATTTATATTTAATTCCACCTATACAAAAAAAGAAGTCTATATCTTCATCATCTTCACTTTCTTCTTCATTTTTTGCTTCTTCACAATCATAATAAAATATAGGCCAAAATTCTTCTTTGTTATATTCTAGACATTCCGAAGCTTTTTCTATATTTACAGCTGAACTAAATTTATGAGCTAAAAGTAATTTTACTAAATTTTTATATCCGATTATATTATTTTCATCATTTTGTCTAAAAAGAATGAATTTTCTGAAATCATTAAGGGAAAAAAGTTCTTTTAATTGATTTTCATTTGTGAAATTTAACATTTTTATAAAATCATTTACATAAAATTTTTTTTCATTAACAAAAGATTTGCCATTAAACATCATATCAGCAATAAGTTCAAATTCTTTTTTAGAATAATCTGGTACATTGCACAAAATGGAATTTAATTTTATTGCTTCTGGAAGCATATCAAATGAAGCACCTTTTGAACTTTGGTCAAATGTTGCAATTAAATTATAAATCCCTTTATCAATAGTTCCAGTAGAAATCAATATTTGTTTACGAGATTTATCAAAAACTGGTATTAAAGCTTCTAATATATTTGCAGATGCTTGTTCAATATTTTTTAAATAAATAATGACATTTTTTTGTTCTTTATTTTCTATAGCATCTAAAAGTTTAGAACGAATAGTTAAAAATTTAATTTTATCACCTTCTTGAATTGGTATTTCTTTACTAAATAAATCTTCTAAAGTAGTTGAATTTGATAAAGAAAATTCTATGAGTTCAAATCCTAAATATTTAGCTATATAATTAATTGCAGTATTTTTTCCAGAACCAGTAGTTCCTTTTATAATTAAAGGGAAATGTGAATAAATTGATAAATGACAATATTCTAACATATAATTTAATGTATTTACAAAAGCTATATCTGATCCAACTTCATTATTCATTTTGGGAGCAAATATTTTATAGTCTGTTTCATTACATTTTAAAGTACTTTCAGTTTTATCTTGTACAAATGGATTTTTATTTTCAATATTTGATTCTATATCAAATTCATTATATTTTAAGAAGTTATATTTATTTTTTTCAGATTCAGGAATTTCTTCTTCCATAATTTTTATTAATAGTTTTCTTTTATCTTTTTTTAATAAAGGTAATAAACATTTATAAGCTGATAAAAGAAAACTTTTTTCATAAGAATGAATTTGTGATATTTGTTCATTAGATTTATCTATTTCTTTTGCAAATTTTATTATTTTTATCAAAATAGAAAATTTAATCCCTTTGAAATTTGCTTCAAATTTTTCTAAAAAATCATCAAACAAAGCTGGATATTGAGGATATAGATTTCTTATTACTGTTTTTCTTTCATCTTTTTGATATGGTTTAGTATATATAACTGTTAATCTTGAACGGGCTGCATCTGAAAAATTTCTAATATCATCTAAAGGTATTACTGCTATCATTCTAAATCCATCTGAAAAATCATGAAGTTCTTTATTTTCTGCAGTTAATGTATTGCAATAATCTTCATTTAAGGTTATTTTTGGATTGTAATTATAGAAATCATTTAATCTTTCAAATATTGATGGAGATAAATTAGATAAATTTTTTAAAATAATATTTTTTTGTAATAAAACATTTTCTATTAAAACTCCAGCTTTAAATATTGTAGTAAAATCTCCAAACATACTATTACTTATTTCTAAAATATCTTCTAATAATTTATCTTTTAAATGATAAATAATATTTCTTAATGTCTCTGGATATTCACCTCCACTTTTTCTTGATAAAAATAGATTTATTATTTCATTAATTTCTTTTTCAAATTTTTTTGATGATTCTTCTTTTTGATTAAATTCTTGTTCTAATTTTTCTTTTTTTATTTTGTCTTCTTCTGCTTTTTTTTTCTTTTCTTTTTTTTTATCTTCTTTATTTTTATTTTCTTTTTTTTCTTTTTGTTTTTTTTTTAATTTTTCTTCTAACTTTTTTAATCTTAATTTACTTTGTTCTTCATCATCAACACTTTCTTTTTTTTCTTTTTCTTTTCTTAGTTGTTTTTCCTTTAATTCTTTATCTGCTTTCATTTTTTTAAATTCAAAAAATCCAAATAATTTTTGGTTTAATTTATTATACTCATTTATTTTTCCACAAATTTTTAAAATTAATTCTAAATAATATTGTCTTGCAGTTAAAGAATTAGTAAGTGTAATAGAACCTAATAAGGTATTAATAGTAGTGTCTTTATTTATATTTAAAACATTGGCTTCTGGCATAGTTTTTTGTGCTAAAAATGTTTTATTTCCGGATTCTCCACAATATAATATAGGCTCCTTAAAATGACAAAAAAGAGTATAAAATATAGACTCCCATAAAGACTTTAATTCATATGAAATTGATTTATATCTATCTGGTATTTTAATTCCACAATTTCCTTTATATAGAAATCCTGTTTCTTCATCAACTTTTATTTCTCCTTCATTAAAAGAATTTAAAATATCTTGTTTTTCTTTGTCTAAATTAAAACATTCTACTAATATAGGATATAATTGTAAAAATACTCCTTTTCTTCTTTCGGGTTGAACTCCTCCTAAAATATATATTAATATTTGAATTTCAGGAATTATATTTATATAATCTTCTTTTCTAATCTGTTGATTTGATATTCTTCTAAACAGTTTTCTGATATTTCTCATTGACCATATGCCTATATCTGGAAAGTTTTCTATATTTATTTTATACATAAAATCAGAAATTTGCTTCGAAAAAATGGAAGAAATTGAATCGTCACTGTCTTGGTTTAATTCATTTATAATTATTTCTTCACAAGAAGCCTTTATATCAGCAGCCTCTGGCATTGGATATTCAAAAAGTCTTATTCTTTTTGCTATTGTTGCAGGATGTCTTTTTCTTGCAGCAGTTGATAAATCATTTTGACATGCTATAAAAAAGAAATTTTTATTATAATCTACTGATTCACTTATTCCGGGAATTAAAATTCTTGTTCCTTCATCCGAAGATTCGAGAACAATTGATAAACTTTCTAATATAGCTTCTTCAGAAAGATTAAATTCATCAGCTATTAATATTTTTCCATATTCAACTGCTTGGTAGACTGGGCCTTTTACTACTACAACTTGACCATCTTGGAAAGAGAAATTTCCGTATAAATCATCAATTTGAGTTTCTAGATGAAATGAATACATAATATAAGGTTGAAATTCATCATTTCTGAGAATCTCAGCTAATGCCCTTGCTAACGATGTTTTCCCTAAACCTGTAGCACCTTGTAGGCATACTGGAATTCTAGCAATTAGACAACATGTTACATTTGTCATTAATTCTAATAAATTTTTTGAATTTTTGTAGTAAAATTTTTCATCTGAAGATTTTTGTTTATTTTTTAATAAAATTTTTTCAATTATATTTGATATATTTATTGGTATATTTAAATGAGTTTCTTTACCTATTAATTCTTCACAATAATTAACTAATAAAGGTATTTCACATTCTGGGAAACATACATAAAGTCTTATAGCTGTCTTTGCTAAAAGGGCTAATCTTGATATAGTATAAGAATGTTTTTTATATTTTTTTGCTATTTCTTTAATTAAAGAATTAGGAATTTCTTCACGAGAAATTTCTTTTGGTTTTATTAATTCATGCGAATATTTATTTTTATCTTTTTTATCTTTTTTTTCCTTTTCTTTATGTTTTATATCTTCTTTTTCTTTTTTGTCTTTTTTATCATCTTTATCGTGGTGATGATGATGGTGATGATGATGACTTTCTTCATCCTTTTTTGATTTTTTAGAATCTTTCTCTTTTTTACCCTCATTTTCATCTTCTTTTTTACCCTCTTTTTCATCTTCTTTTTTACCCTCTTTTTCTTCCTCTTTTTTACCCTCTTTTTCTTCCTCTTTTTTACCCTCTTTTTCTTCCTCTTTTTTAACTTTTTTATCCTCTTTTTCATCTTTTTTTTTCTCTTTTTCTTTTTCCTTCTTTTCTTTTTCCTCCTTTTCTTTTTTTTCTTTTTCTTCTCTTTTTTCCTTGATCTTTTCCAAATATCTTATGTCCTTTGCCATAATTATTTCTATTATTTGTTCCAAGCCTTCATCACTTAAATCAGTTAATTGATCATCTACAGAAAGGACAAAAAACCTATTAAGTAAAGCTGGAGATAATTCTTCAATTTTTCTAATATTACAAGTGGCAATAAAATGGAATCCTTTATTTATTGGAATTTTTCCAATCTCTGGATTTTCAGGTAATTCGAAAAAATAATCATCTTCTTTTTCTTTTGGATCAAGTAATCCATTAGTTCTTTCAGTTACTTTTGCTTGAGCTTGCATTTAAATTATCGAACACTCCAGAATTTCCTGAGGAAATAATTTTAGTTAAAGGCCCGTCTCTCCAAGAAATTAAAGAATTAGTATCATCCCCTGCTAAAGGAATAAATCTTCCTAATAGATCAGCAGCAGTTGTTTCTTTGGTAAAAATAAATACAAAATCTTTTGATTTATCTTCTCCTTTTGAAAAATAATCAGATATCCATTTTGCTAATTGGGTAAGTCCTGAGCCTTCTTCACTAACAAATAAAATATGTTTTCCATTATTTATTGCAATTTTTGAATAATAAAACGATCTTTTTAAAGATTCACTATGATAGCATTCGGGAAAGTCAGAGGGTAGGTCTGGAATCCCAACATTTTTGTACAAAAGTGGAAAATTTTCTTTAAGTAAATTTATCATTGCTTCTCTTCCTTTTTTTTCATATCTGCATCCATAAAAACAAAATACTGCATCTTCTGGTGATGTGATAAATTTTTTGTTTGAAATAGATGAAATTGTAACACTTAAATCTCTTATTGTGAAAACTTGAGGTGAACTTTGACATTCTTCTGTTTGGGTCCAAGCATAGTGAAATTCTGCTATATTTTCAACAATTTTTTCATTTTCATATTTTTCTTTTTTTCCTATTCCTTTAGCTATATCTTTAAGTTCTTTTCCTTTAAAAGAATCAAATAACATAGAATTAAATCTTTGTTTAAATCTTTCTGGTAATTCTTCCCTTTTTGAAGCAAATTTATCTGTATTTGGATTTAGTGTAATCACTAAACGAAAATTTTTATGCATTTTATATATTGTTTTATCTTCTGCTGTTTGTGAAGGGGTATATTCCCCACTATCTAAGGAAGATTCAATACTTTCTAGAACAAATAAGGGGCATAAATTGCATTCATCTAATAAAAATACATAACCTTTAGTAAAGGCAGTAAGATAAGGTCCCATTTCAAATTTAAAACCACTAAAAGAATCAGTATCTGAAATAAGCCTTCCAAAAAGGTCATCTATTGTTGTTTCTGCACTAGGATTAAATCTTATTATTTCTCCGGGTAGGTCATTAGCTTTTTGACCATTTTCCATAAATTCTTGTTTTTTCAAGTCACACCAGACTAATATTGTTTTTGTTTTAGATGTTCCAGTAGGGCCTAAAAGCATTATAGGTATTTTTGATTTCATTAAATGATCGACTTTTTCCAATCTCTTATTTGCATCTTCCGTTACTATAAAATTACCACTTATTTTTGTTTGTTCGAATTTTATTTTTTTTCTTACATATGAAAATAGGTCCTTTATTTCTGTTTCTTCTTTCATATACAAATTTTCACCCACGAATTTTATACAACATTATTTAAATAAAAAAATAGTTAGCATAATAGGCTATTTTTTATATTAAAAATATAAGAGCTTATATAGTGGGGATTGGGGATTGGGGATTGGGGATTGGGGATTGGGGATTGGCCCAATCCCCAATCCCCAAACCCCCAAACCCAAACCCCAAACCCCCAACCCCAAATAAAAGAA